>ERZ1034873.144-NODE-144-length-42555-cov-60.221082_pt1 | contig 42555 bp, 70 predicted proteins | sample MGYA00520689_ERZ1034873 | MGnify/ENA primary metagenome ERZ1034873 (study PRJEB33766, sample SAMN09781722) | gut metagenome | biome: gut microbiome | host: Homo sapiens | place: Madagascar | study: EMG produced TPA metagenomics assembly of the PRJNA485056 data...
GCGACCTGCCGATGAAGGTGGCGCAGCTTCCCCGCTGCGCGTTCGACCGGCATTACACCGCCGACAACCTGAACCATGACATCTTTACGATCTATTGGGATTCAGATACGTCGGTATGAAAGGAGAAATTATGCAAACTAACCCTCCTCTTATTCCGCAGGAATTGCGAGATGTGCCCGGCCCCAAGCTGGTGAGCGCAAAAGGCAAGGTAGAGCGCCTTGTGGTGGTGCTGGAGGTGGACGACCACCTTAAAGCCGCGACACAGCGTGTGCTGGCGGACGGGAACGTGCCCGCCGTGGCAGTAACCGGAGGCCGCCTGATGACTTGGAGCGGGACCGGCTATATCGGCTTTGATATTAACTCGAACACTAAGCTTGGAGTCTATGTTGGGATGTTCGACGGTCAAGGGAAGCTTCGCATCGCCAACTATATCGCGACGATCGCCGCGGAAATAAATAGTTAACTAACTATAAGAAAAGGAGATAAAACAATATGGCTAAACTTGAATGGGACAAGACTGGCGAGCGCCAGTATGAAGTAGGCGTGGATCATGGCGTAATTTACCCCTACGATTCCGAATCTTCCGCTTATGCGGCTGGCGAGGCCTGGAACGGCCTTATCAGCGTATCCGAGAGCCCCGAGGGCGCGGACCTGACGGACTTCTGGGCGGACAACATCAAGTATGCCTCGATGCGCGCGGCCGAAAACTACAAGTCCACCATCGAGTGCTATACCTATCCCGAGGGCTTTAAGGCCTGCAACGGCGAAGCGAGCCTGGGCGCTGGCGTGACCATCGGCCAGCAGGCGCGCAAGAGCTTCTGCTTCAGCTACCGCACCAAGATCGGCAACGACACGGACGGCTCTGACCACGGCTACAAGATTCACCTGGTGTATGGCTGCACTGCCGCGCCTTCCGAGCGCCAGTACGGCACTGTAAACGACAGCCCGGACGCGATTACCTTCTCCTACGAGATCGACGCGACCCCTGTGAACGTAACGGGCCACAAGCCCACCGCGCTGCTGACCATTGACAGCACCAAGACGAAGCCGGCCGCGCTGGCAGAGATCGAGAAGAAGCTGTATGGCGACACGAACGCCGAGCCCACCATGCTGACCCCCGACGAGATCGCCGCGATCCTGACCCAGAACAACACCTAAGCATCCGATCCGCCCCCACGGATAGTCCCGTGGGGGCTTTATTTATTTTTATTGGAGGGATTTTATGTATAAATACACCGCTACCTATACCGACTATGACGGCGTTGAGCGCACGGAGGACTTTCTGTTCAACCTGAGCGAGGCAGAAATCGTTGAAATGGAGTACGGCGTGACCGGCGGCATGCAGAGGATGCTGGAGCAGATCGTGGCCGCCAAGGACACCAAGCGCATCATGGATGTATTCAAGGATCTGATTAAGCGTGCCTATGGCGTAAAGAGCCCGGATGGCCGCCGCTTTGAGAAGGACGAAAAGCTGAGCAAGGCTTTCACTGAAACCCCCGTATACAGCGACATGTTCATGAAGTTCGCGCGCGACGCGGACGCTGCCGCTGAGTTTGTAAACAAGATCATTCCGCAGTCCGTTGCGGCCGAGGTAGCCAAGCAGGGCTAATTGAGAGGACGATGAGAGATGCTCCAGATTGATGTGCCAGGCGGAGAGTTTTTTAATAACCAGACGCAAGAGTTCGTCTATACAAAGGCCCAGAGGCTTCAACTGGAGCATTCCCTCGTATCTATTTCCAAGTGGGAGGCCAGGTGGAAGAAGCCTTTCTTTGGGAAACAGAGCAAGACCGATCTCGAAAATTTGGACTACGTGCGCTGCATGACGATTACGCAGAACGTGGATCCTTTGATATATTTGAATCTTTCAGCCGAGAACCTGCAGCAGATTCACGATTATATTGCCGACGATATGACGGCGACGACCTTCCCCAATGACCACTCCAGGCCGAGCCGGGAGATCGTGACATCGGAGCTGATCTACTACTGGATGGTGGCCTTCAACATTCCCTGGGAGTGTGAGAAGTGGCACATCAACCGGCTGATTACGCTGATTCGCATTTGCGGCATCAAAAATGGTCCGCAAAAGAAAATGAGCCGCAATGAGATTATTGCCCGCAACGCGGAGCTAAACGCTGCACGCTGCAAGGCACTGCGAACGAAAGGATAAGGGGGCACTGGGCGTATGATACGCTTTCGCCACAAGGGAAATTTTGCCAGGACTGAGCGATTTTTTCATCGGGCCCGCCGGGCCTCTTTTTTTTCGTCTTTGGAAGAGCTGGCGCAGGCCGGGGTGGACGCGCTATCCCGCGCAACGCCGGTGGACAGCGGGCTGACAGCTCAGAGCTGGGACTACGAGATCCGCAATGAGCAGGGCAAGGTATCGATTTTTTGGAAGAACAGCAATCAGAACCAGGGCGTGCCCATTGCGGTGATTATACAGTACGGACATGGAACCGGCAACGGCGGATATGTGGAGGGCGTGGACTACATCAATCCAGCGCTCAAGCCTATATTTGAGCAGATTGCCGGCAAGGTTTGGAAGGAGGTGACGAGGGCATGAGCAAATCGATTGACGAACGGGTTGTTGAGATGCAATTCGACAACCAGCAGTTCGAGAAGGGCATCAACACCTCGGTGAAATCGCTGGACAAGCTGAAAAAGAGCTTGCAGCTGGACGACGCGGGGCGGAGCTTTGAAAAGCTGGAGCGATCGGCCAAAAACGTGCGCCTGGATGGGCTTTCTGCCAGCGTCGATGCGATCAGCAGCAAGTTCACGCTGATGGGGCGCATGAGCATTGCCTGGATGGACAACATTGCCCACGCTGCCGTCAACGCAGGCAAGCGCATTGTAAACGCCCTGACGGTGGATCCGGTGCGGTCGGGCTTTAACGAGTACGAGCTCAAAATGGACTCGGTAAAGACGATCATGAATGCCACCGGGGAGAGCGTTGAGACGGTATCGAAGTATCTGGAAGAGCTGAACAAATACGCGGACGATACGATTTACAGCTTTTCGGATATGACTGCCAATATCGGTAAATTTACGAATAACGGCGTAAAGCTCAGCGATGCTACGATGGCTATCAAGGGCGTGGCAAACGCTGCCGCGTATGCGGGTGCGAGCTCGCAGCAAGCGTCGGCGGCCATGTACAACTTTTCGCAGTCCCTCTCCTCCTTCCTGAACACCCGCGACTGGTATTCGATTGAAAACGCCAATATGGCCACTACGCAGATGAAGCAGGCGTTCATCGATACGGCAGTAGAGCTTGGAACTCTACAAAAGACGGCGGAGGGCTTCTATAAAACCATCGACGGCAAGCACGAGGTGACAGTAGCTAACTTCCGCGACACGCTTCAGTATCAGTGGGGCACACGTGATGTTATCATCAAGACGCTGAGCAAGTACAGCGACACCACGACGGAGCTGGGACAGAAGGCCATGGAGGCGGCCACGCAGGTGCGCACGCTGTCCAAGATGTGGGACGCGCTGAAGGAGGCCGCACAGTCCGGCTGGGGGCAGACGTGGGAAATCGTATTTGGCAACATTGACGAGGCCACCAAGCTCTTTACTGGCATGAGCGAGGCCATCAGCGAGGTGCTGGAAAAGCAGACCAAAACCCGCAACGAGGTGCTGCAAACCTGGAAGGATTTGGGTGGGCGCGACAGCATCATTAACGCGGTGGCGAACTCCTTCAACTCCCTTCGGGCGGTGCTGGGGGAAGTAAAGCAGGCCTTCTTCAACATTGAGCCCAAGAGCATGGGCGAGAAACTGGCGGCGCTATCCAAAAAGATCGAGACCGTATCGCAGAATCTTTTGACCTGGCTGTGGAGCGAGAACAAGTATGACAACGACTGGCCGATCCTGGCAGGCATTCGTAGGAGCATTGGCGGCATCAAATCGGTCTTCGGGATCGTGCTGGATTTGTTTAAGGCGTTGGGAAGCGGCTTTACGAAGCTATTTCCCAAGCTGATTCCGTCGTTTGACAGCCTGGTTGCATCCGGCGCGAAGGTAGGCGACTGGCTGAAGAATTTGCGCAAATCCATCCAGGACGGCAAATACTTTGAGAACTTTACTCAGTCGCTGGTTGACATGGTGAAACCGCTGGTGGACTACATGCCAACGCTTTGGGATCACGTCAAGACGCTGTTCAGCGGCCTTGGCGGGGTGCTGGAAAAGTACCAGGTAAAGGAAAAGCTTAAGGACGCCTTTACCGCGATTACGAATTTCCTGCCCAAGGCCGGAGAGGCGATTTGGCGGTTTGGCAAGAACGCCGTAGAGACGGTGCGCAACAGCGAAGCCTTTCAGAAGATTGTCGGCGTGTTCCAGAAGATTGGCGCAGGGATTGCGGACGGTTTTGGCAAGTTTGTGGACAGCTTGGAGTCCTTCGACCCGAACGACGTAGGAACGTGGCTAAAAAACACGTTTACGTCCGTAAATGATTCCGTTGTGAAGGGCCTGTCAAACGCGTTCGATTTCCTTTTTGGCGGCGGCGCATGGGAAAAGCTGAAGAACAGCAAGGCTGCGGCGTGGATTACCGACGCAATTCATACGATTGGCGACGCGCTGTCGAAGGCATTCAGTTGGCTTAAGACAACGCTTGCAGGCATCGACCTTTCCGGGATCAAGGCGTGGTTCTCCGATACGTTTGGAGGAATTAGCGACAGCCTGGACGAGAAGGGGCAGGCGCTGAAGAAGACCGGTCAAAATGTCGGGGATTGGATCAAGAACTTCGTAAGTAAAATTAGTCCGACGAGAATTATTCTGTTTGGAACGGCACTTCTATCTCTATTCAGCGTATTAAAGCTGGTTCTGTCGATCACGTCTTTAATAAGTGGAGCTGGAAAGCTCGTAAAGAAGCTCGCTGGTCTTAATTTCAAGAGCATTGTGAAAAAAATGTTCGGAAAAAAAGACGATGGAGAATCCTTCTCTGACAAATGCAAAGGGTTTGCCCTTGCTGTCGGGGTGCTGGCCGGGGCGATTTATGTAATTTCAAAGCTTCCTGTGACGGATGCATGGCGCGCCGTGGCGATTTTATCAACCATGATGGTCGGAATGTACGCGGTTACGTTTGCTATGGATAAGCTGACAAATGCAAACCTCGGGGCAACAATTCTGAAGTTCTCGGGCGGTATCGCGCTGTTGGCCTACGCAATTAAGATGCTGGCCAATATAGAAGATCAGGAGAAAGCGGAACAGGCGATTCAGAAGCTTCTGAAATTTGTCGGTATCGTAGAAGGCATGGGGTTGCTGTCCGGCGGAATTCGGAAGCTACTTGGCATTACCGGAGGCTTATCCACCGATATTCTGAGCCTTGGCGGCGGTCTTTTAGCGATGGTATTTGCCATCAAGGCGTTCTCGGCGATGAAGATGGAAACGATCACCTCGGCACTGCCTAAAATGATGCTGGTGATCGGCGCACTCGGATTGATGATGGACATCCTGACGGCGGTTGGGCAGCACATGTTGGGGCTCGATCCGGCCAAGGGCACGATGAAAATCAAGGGCCTTGTATCAATGGCTGTGGCGCTCACGATTCTGATGATTCCGCTGAAGGTCATTGCTGGAATGACGTCTAAGGACTTTCAACAGGGCATGGAGGGGTTGCTGGGTCTGATGACCTTTATGGCAATTCTGGCAGGCATATCCGGATGGGCCGAGTTCAAGTTCAGCAACGGGGCAGGCTTCCTTGCGCTATCGGCGGCAATCCTCCTGTTGGTTCCGGCGCTGCTGGCACTGTCGCTGATTCCTGCAGGGCAGCTGGCAAGCGCGAGCCTTGGCATGGCGGCGATTGTAGCAGCGATGAGTGTGCTTGCGAAAACCGCAAAAAAGATGAAGAAGCTTGGCTTCAAGGGCATTATCAGCATGCTGGCCGTGGCTGTAGCCGCCTCGGAAATGATGTGGGTGTTTGCGGAGTCGTTGTCCAAGGTTGGCGATATGGACTGGAAGACCATCGCGGCCTTCTCAGTAGGATTATCGGTGGCCATTCTGGCGATATCACGAGCGGTGTCGATTATCGGTAATCTGGACATTGGAAAGATCCTAAAGGGATGCCTTGGTCTGGTGGCGGTTGCTGCTGCGCTTGGCCTCGGAATGGACATTCTGCTGGGCCTCAGCGGCGGCGCGATTGTTGGATTTACCCGAGACCTCTTGCAGATTGGCAGCAATCTTGGAACCTTTGCCGATCGTGTGAAGGATGTGGATCCTGAGCAATTTAAGGCCGTAGGCGAAGCGCTGACGATTCTGGGAACGGTATGCGCTGCTAATTTCCTTGCTTCTTTCACGAGCGATGGCGCTGTGAAAATCAGCCGGGCTGGATTGCAGATCGCAAGCAATCTGAACAGCTTCTGCCGGCGCTTGACGGATTTCGATAAGCAAAAGGTAAGCGACGCTGGCGATGCCCTGCGCGATCTTTCGGGTAAGCTGAGCGGCGTAACCGACAATTCGGATGCAGTGAAGGGCTTTGCGACCAGCCTTACGGATATCGGATCGGGTTTCCGGAACTTCTTATCTTCGATTTCAGGCTACGGCATCGTAGGCTCGGTGAAGATTCAAAATGCCAAGAAAACGATGAACAGCATTCGCGATATGGCCGTATCCATGCAGGAAACGACTGGTATCGCTGAAACAATCACGGATGTCTCGGTCGCTACAACGAATCTTGGCGCCGCAATTGGCCTATACAACGAGATGGCCGGCGGCATTTCCGGAGCTGGCGCGAATGCAAAACCGGAGGATGTAGGCAGAGGCCTGGCTTCCATGATAAATAGCCTGGTGGAAGAACTTCCGGACGACACGGCGATGAGACAGATTGCCAGCTATGCAGAGGGCGCAGGCAACGGAACTAATCTGACACAATTCTCCCTGGGACTCAAAGCCATTGCAACGGCGATGGGCGATTACGGAAACGAATGCGCGAACCTACAGACCGATAAGGTGGAGCTTGGCAACCAGGTGTTGGATAAGCTATCCGAAGTTCCTAAAAAGCTTGGCACAGAGGGTGGTTTGCTGGAATTCTTTACGGGACGACAGACCTCGCTTTCTGAATTCGCGAACGGCATCACATCAATTGGCACGGGCCTGAAGGGCTTTTCCGAAGGTGCAAATGCAATCACAGGCGATGCTGTGACAAATTCCGGAGCGGCCATTGACATGCTGGTGAACATGCAAAACAAGCTGAACGGTGATGCGAGCTTCTGGAATTTGTTCAAAAGCAAGGAAACCCTCAGTGATTTCTCTGATAACTTCCCGGCGCTTGCGGACGGCCTGGCGGAATTCTATCTGAAGACCTGGTTTATTAAAGCCTCAAAGATGGAAGGAGTTACGACACTGATTGGAAGTCTGATTGACCTGGCAAACCGCATACAGAATGAGGGAACGGCCGCAGCGGCCAATTCAATTGGTGGATTAGGAAGAGTAGTGTCCGGCTTCCAGGACCTTGGCTCCTTCTCCACACAGTTTGTAACGCTTGGCGATAACCTGCAGCATTTGGCTACGGCCACGGCCGATGTGGATCCTGAAAAGCTGACTCCGCTGATCGGAATCGCGACGAAGCTATCGGAGATCGAACACGGCTTGGCGAACATCAAAGGCAAAAAGGGCCTTGGCGATTTCGGCGGACGAATTGAATCCCTGGGCAAGAACCTGAAGGAATTCTACCAGACGGTGAATGAGGTTGGCCCGGACGAAGAAGGGTTCAGCATTGATCCGACGTCTCTGAATCAGGTATACTCCATCCTGGAGCGGTTCATTGAGATTCAGGGCAAGCTGAATAAGCTTTCGGGAGGCGATAAAACGCTATCCTTCAGTTCTGTGCTCCAGCAGACGGGCGACTATATCAATTCTTTTGCCGGGGACGGAAAGATGGGCACTGGCTATGTGGAGCAGTTCGAAAACGCGGCGGCTGGTATCTCTCATATTGCGTCGGCGTTTGACAAGTGGCGGACGGCCGGTGCGCGCCTGGTGAGCGAGCTTCTCAGCGGCATTGAGGCGAAAATTCGAGATGGCTATACGGCGCTTAGCACTTCCGTGCATGCGATGGTGGCCAATATTCTAAGCGCCTTGAATTCCTATCAGGGGGCGTTCGTAAGCTCCGGCCGCAACTTTACCTACGGCGTAGCACGGGGCATTGGTGACAGCGGCGCGGTGCAATCGGCGGTCAGCGCAGCGGTTAGCGTGGCGAGAAAAGCGCTTTCGGCGCTGAACAGCGCGCTGGATGAGCACAGCCCGTCAAAGGAGACGACGAAATCCGGCCAGTTCTTCACGGAGGGCTTTGTACAGGGTATTTCCAAGACTGCGGATGGCGCTGCCGACGCGGCGGCAAGCGTAGCGGAGGAGATCATCGAGGGCTTTAACGGCACGCTTGGCATCCACTCCGAATCCACCGTGGCCTATCAGAGCGCACAATGGTGGAACCGGGGCTTCCGGCACGCGATGAAGGACGAACGCATGAAGACCGTGGACGAGGCCAAGAAAACCTCGGACGAGATCGCCAAGGTGTCCGATCCTGAGCGCAACGGGCTTGTAAAGGCCTTCGAAAAGGGCGCGAAGACGATCGGCAAGGTAATCGAGGACGTCACCAAGAAGACGGGGACGACCTTCAAGGATTGGAATCTTGATACGGTCACGGACATGTTCGGCAAGTATGAAGAATTAGGGTCGAACGGGCTGGAGGACTATCTGAACCGTATTGGCGCAAGCGCTGAGGAAAAGAAGTTTGCCGAATATCTTCGAATTTATGGAAAAGCTGCGCTTGAAAAGCTGGGCCTTGGCGGACTGTTCGAAAAGGGCGATACGGCCAAGATCGACGACGCGATCAAGAACAGCGGCTCTGGCGTATCCAAGGTTGCGGTGGACATGGCGAAAATTACATCGATATTTGACGCGATTGCCAAGATTGGATCAAGTGTTGATCTGCTGGGCAGCAAGGTATCGAGCATGCAGATCGTAATGGACAGCGGAGAATTGGTAGGCTCTATCGAAAACAAAATTGATTCCAGGCTGGGCACGCTGACGGCCCTGCGCGGACGGGGGGTATAAGGATGTATCACAGCGTAACATTTGGCGATAAGAATACGTGGGACGACTGGCATCTGATTCCCACCTCGCGGCCGCTGTTTGCGCCGCCCGAGCCTCGGAGCCGGTACGTGGAGATACCCGGTACGGACGGTAACTTGAATCTGAGTGAAATCCTTACCGGGTATCCGGTTTTTAACAACCGCGAGGGCTCGATGGAATTCGCCGTCGCCAACGATTATTGGGACTGGACGGTGGCGTATTCTACCATCATGAACTACCTGCACGGAAAGGCACTCAAGGCGATTCTGGAGGACGATCCGGGCTTTTACTACGAAGGACGTTTCTGGGTGGATGAGTGGAAGAGCGACAAGTATTATTCCACCATCACGATCAACTACAATGTGTATCCCTTCAAAATGGACCTGCTGTCCACCCTGGACCCCTGGCTGTGGGATCCGTTCAACTTTGAAACGGGCATCATTCAGGAAACCAAGGACATGCTGGTGAACGGCACGCGGACGGCAACCATTTACGCAAGCGGAGTACGATCACTGCCGGAAATTACGGCGGACAGCGAGATGACGGTGAAATTCCGCGATCGCGATTATAAGCTGCCGGCGGGCAGGACGACCAGGCTGCCGCAGCACTATCTGGAGGGCGAGAACACGTTTGTCTTTACGGGAAACGGAAAGGTGAGCATTAACTACCGGGGAGGGATGCTGTAATGTTTTCGGTCTGGCTGGACGGAAAGCTGCTGTATTCCAGCGCGGTGAACGATCCGTACTATGCGATTGGAACGCCGATCCTGACGCTCGAAGCGGGCAAGGCGGGTTCGCTCTCCTTTACGATGTACCCAAACCATCCGGAATACGACTCCCTGCGGCGAATGCTGGGCAGGGTGATCGTATACGAGGACAACACGGAGCTGTTCCGCGGGCGGATTCTGCGGATGGAAACGAATCTTTACAAGGAACGAAAGGTGACGTGCGAGGGTGATCTGGCCTACCTGATGGACAGCATTGCCGATCCTGGGGAGTACACGGAGAGCATCTCGGCGCACTTTTCGCGCCTTGTAGACATGCACAACCGCCAGGTGGAGAGCGACAAGCAATTCACCGTGGGCATTGTGAACGTGGATAAAGCCACGGAAAGCCAGACCTTCAAGACCGACTCCTACCGCACGACAAGCGCCGCCATGAGCGATGATCTGACAGGGGTGTTTGGCGGATACATCCGGACGCGCAGAAGCGGCGGAACGGTGTATCTGGACTACATCGGCGACTACGGCAATGCGGGCAATCAGAACATTGAATTTGGCGTGAACATGATCGATTTCTCGGAGTCGGTGTCGTCGGACGACATCTTCACGGTGCTGCTGCCCACGGGCTCCGAGGGCGTGACGATGGAGGGGATCACGGGGTCAAAATACGTGAAGATCCCAAACGCCGTCGAGCGCTACGGCACGGTGGTGCGCGCGGTTTCCTTCAACGACATCAAGGAAGCCGGGGCGGAACTGATGCAGGCCGCCTACGACTACATTGAAAAGAACTATAAGGAAATGCCGCCTACCCTGACGCTGACGGCGATTGACCTGAAGCGCCTGGACTTTGCGCTGGACGGCTTTGAGCTGGGCACGCGCATTGGCATATTATCCGAGCCTCACGGAATCAACGGCTCTCCGGTGTGCTCCAAGATTTCCTATAACCTGGAATACCCGGAAAAGAACATTTACCTGTTCTCAGAGATTGAGAACATCGGGGGCTCCAACCGTTCTCAGACGGTAGCAACGGGCAGCACCAAGGCCAGCGGCGGCGGAGGCGGTGACGGCGGCCTGAGCAAGTGGATCAAGGCGACGGACGACATGCTCAAGCTCACCCATGACAAGATGATTGTGCTGCAGGTGCAAAACAGCAAGCTGACCATCGACGCGGAGGGCATGCACCACGAGGTGTCCGACATGAAGGGCAACATCTCGAAGCTTGAGAACACCACGGAAGGACTGCGCCATGAGGTGATGGACGCGGACGGCAACGTGGCGCTGCTGACAAACACGGTGGAAGGCCTGACCTCCAAGGTGCAGAACAACATAGGAGACATCTCCACCCTACAGAACACGGCAACAGGCCTGACGCACACGGTGGAGGGGCATGACGGGCGGATTGCTACCCTGAAGAATACGGTGGATGGTTTTAGCTCTACCTATGTAACCAAGAGCGGCCTGGTGCAGGAGATCAATAACAACGAGGAGGGCATCCTGATTAAGGCCAGCAAGATCAACCTGAGCGGGTATGTGACGGCAAATGAACTGGACGCAAAGCTTGCGGACGTGGGCTGGCTGACCGGTAAGGTCATCAACGTATCGTCGATCTTTGCCGGTAGTGCTTCATTCGACTATTGCTCCGTCGGCGGAAGTCTTGTTGCGACCAGAGAATGGGTGTCAAACAACTTTGAGAAGAAAGCGTGACGAGGTCAAAATGGACGTTGAAACGAAGATTCGTATGTGCATCAGCACCCTGAATACCGTGGCGGTGGCTGGAAAAGAGAATCTGGACAGGCTGCTGGGCGTGATCCTGATGCTGGAGCAGGCGCTTGGCGACATCCAGACGGAGGGAAACAATGGTAAAAACGATTATTCGCAGGAATAACGGCGAAAGCGAGGAGCTGCGCTGCCAATACGCCGCTCAGACGGGCGCGACACGGTTTGCGATGGGCTACCAGAGCGCGCTGAGCTTTGCAGAGGTGGTGGCGCAGCTATCGGACGTGCTGGAGTTTGAATGCTGGGACGACCTGGCGGAGAGATACGCCCGCGTTCCCGGTCCATGGCGGCTGTCGAGCCTGGACCAGGGCAGCATTTACAGCGCGATATTTGTAAAGGAGGGATGATATGGCCGAAATCAAGGATTATTTGGCTGAGATCATCACGGCGGTATACGGCAGGGATGTGCGCCAGGCCATTCACGATGCAATCAACCAGTGCTATGTGGACGGTAAGGCGGATACGCGGATTCAGAAGGCCGAGATTAACGATGACGGCAAGCTGATCCTGACCCGCTACGACGGCGTCATCATTGACTGCGGCGTGGCCCGAGGCCCACAGGGCATTCAGGGTATCCAAGGCATTCAGGGTGAAACGGGCCCTCAGGGCGAACAAGGCCTTCAAGGCGTCCAAGGAATTCAGGGTGAAACGGGACCGCAGGGTGCGACGGGCCCCCAGGGTCCAGCAGGCCCAGCGCCGACGGTAACGGTATCCCGCGCAGGCAAGGTAACGACGGTCACAATTGGCGATAAGAGCTTTACCGTCAATGACGGCGCGGACGGCAGCGGCGCGGGCGACATGCTGAAGGCGACCTACGATAAAGACGGAAACGGCATTGTGGATAACGCTGAAAAGCTGGAAGGGCATGCCGCATCCTACTTTGCGCAGGCTTCGCACACGCACATGATCGGAGACGTAACGGGTCTTCAGGCAGCGCTTGACGAAAAGTCCTCGTATAAATTCAGCTACGATGCGACGACCAAGACGCTGACCATTACCGACTAAGGGCAGGAGGGGCTATGTTTTATACAACAGCAGATTATCCTGCCGACTGGCCGGATGCGAGAATCTATATTTTATCAGACCTGCACATCGGCGACGCGCAATCAGACCCGGCCCAGGTACAAGAGCGCATCGACCGGATTGCAAGCGATCCGCACGGGCTGTGCGTGCTCAATGGAGACCTGCTAAATACCGCGACCCGCAATAGCATCAGCGATATTTACAGCGAGGTGCTGCCGCCCATGGAGCAGATCCGGTTGGCCGTGGGGATGCTGAGACCCATAGCAAAGAAGATCATCGCTGCGGATACTGGCAACCATGAGCAGCGGGTATACAAGGCGGACGGTGTGGACATGATGCGCCTTGTGTGCAGGGAGCTGGGTGTGGAAAAGCGCTACAGTCCGGAAGGCGTATTGTGCTTCCTGCGGTTTGGGCAGAAAACCCCGCACGAGCACGGGGGCGGAAAGCGCTGCGGAAAGCTGATGTATGTGATCTATGCGACGCATGGCACGGGCGGCGGACGGAAGGAGGGCGCAAAGGCCATCCGATTGGCTGACATGGCCAACATTGTGGACGCGGACATCTATATCCACAGTCACACGCACCTGCCCATGAGCCTGCGCCAGGCATACCACCGTGTGGACACCCGTAATCAGGTGGTAATGAAGGTTGACAAGCTGTTTGTGAACGACGCAGCGTCCCTTAAGTACGGCGGCTACGGTCAGGCTGGCGAATTCAAGCCGTCATCGATGTGCAGCCCGGTAATTCATCTGGGCGGCGTAAACAAAACCATGAACGTAATGATGTAAGGAGGAAAATAGATATGAAGCTTCCCGATAAGGTGTATGACATTCTCAAGTGGGTGACGATGCTGGTGCTGCCGGCGCTGGGCACCTTTTACTACACGCTGGCGGATACGTGGTCGCTGCCCTATCCCGAGCAGGTGCTGGCCACGGTGACGGCGACGGTGACGTGCCTGGGCACGATTCTTGGGCTTAGCACGGTAAACTACAACAAAGAAAACCGCGTGGCGCTGCCCGAGGACGAGGACGAAGAGTAAATCAGGAGCGCCGTCAAAATGGAGGTACGGGCATGATTGATGTGAAGTTTATCGGCCGCAAGGCATACCCGTCCCGCATACCCATCGGCGTGATGAAGGACAATGAGATCGAGGCGCTGCGCTTTTCCCTGCCTAAAATTGGGGAGGCGCAGTCCTCTTTTCTCTATGTGTGGATCAACGACGAGTATGCGGACGTGGCCCGCCCTCTTGCGGACGGGGTGTACGACATAACGTCGCTGCTGACGCAGAAGGGGGCGGAAATGGACGCCTTTGTAGAGATTCGCAGCGGCGATAAGCTATGGCACAGCGAGTCCTTTGTGCTGGTGGTGGAAGACCTGCCTGCCATCGGGGCGCAGATTGAAAAGCAGTATCCGACGGCGCTGGAGCAGGCGCTGGACGAGGCAGAAGCATACCTGGCCCAGGTGCGTGCTGCGGCGAAGGAGATCAAGGAGCTGAAGGCCAAGGCACTGACGCTGTATCCAGGTCAGCCCGCTACGGCGGAATACGACGTAACGACTGGGACGATCACCATTGGCGTTCCGCAAGGCCTTGAGGGAGCTAAAGGCGAGCCCGGCAAAGACGGCATGGATGGAAAGCAGGGTCCTCGCGGTGAAAAGGGTGAGACTGGTCCGCAAGGCCCCAAGGGCGATACCGGTGTGCAGGGCCCCAAGGGCGAGCGGGGGCTGACCGGTGAAAAGGGAGACCGCGGAGAGCGCGGCCCGATGGGCATTCAGGGGCTGCAAGGACCGAGGGGCGAAAAGGGGCCGAAGGGAGAGCCTGGCGCGCCCATCGACGTGCAGATCAAGGGCAACAGCATTGTTCAGGACGGCGTGGCGACGATTCCGCTGGCTGGGTATAATCGGATTGGCGTGGTGCAGTTAGATCCTGCGGGGTTTGCCGCTGCCTCGGTTGAGGGGGAGCTGGCGCTGGTACCGCCGACCGATGCCCAAATCAGCACCCACACCCATACCCAGCGCCCGATCACCCCGAGCTGCATGGACTACGCCGTCAAAGCCGCCATGTGCGATGGCAAGGGCGCGGCGTGGACGAACGCGGAACGACTGGCTGCGCTTGCCCGGATGGGATGTACGGTAGGAGACGACGGAACAGTCAAATGGACGGCGGTATAAGGGGGATCAGTCATGCCATTCACATTTAACGGCGAATCGCCGAAGATTCTCACTTATAACGGAAACGACGTGCTGAAATTTATCAGCCAGATTGGCGGGGCAAACGATCTGATTTGGCAAAAGGCCACGATCACGGCGCCGAGCAACTTGAAGGTAAACGGCGCGGCGAGCAGCACAAGCTCCAGCTGCGAGCTGACCTGGGATGCGGCGACGGTTACGGGATCGGACAGCGGCATTACGTATCATATTTATAAGGATGGCGCAGAGTACGCGACGACCGCAAGCACCTCTTATACGTTCAACGCGAGCGAAATCACGAGCTGGAGTAATGTAAGCCTTACGGTGGTGGCACATAACGAGGACGCCGGGTACAGCGCCGCATCTGATGCGGTCACGTTTACGTACAAAGCGCCCGCGTCGATCAGCAGCCCGTATAACCTGAAGGTAAACGGTCTGTCGAGCGATACGGACTCCTACTGCAACCTGACATGGTCGGCGGCTACGCTGAGCAATGCGAGCGGAAGCATTACGTACTATATTTATAAGGACGGAACGCAGGTTGCTACGACGACGGACACAAGCTACAGCTTCTCGGCCAGCACGATCGAGAACTGGAGCAGCGCGATCCTGAAGGTGGACGCGTATAACAGCGAGGCCGGATGGAGCGGCTATTCGAACACTGTTACCTTCACGTATAAAGAGCCTGTCACACTGAGCGCTCCGAGCAACCTGAAGGTAAACGGCGCTACGAGCAGCTCAAATTCCGTGTGCAAGCTGACGTGGACGGCATCCACGCTGAGCGGAGCCACCGGAACGATTACGTACCATATTTATAAGGATGGTACGGATATTGGCAACACGACGAGCACATCCTATACGGTTTCCGCCAGTACGATCACGGGCTGGAAGAATGCGAGACTGACCGTTAAGGCGTACAACAGCAGCGCCGGATACAGCGCCGCGTCAAATGCGGTCACGTTTACCTACAAGGTGATGAGCACAACGGTGACGGTATCGGCCAGCAAGTATGCGGATACGTACAACTCTTCATATGCTAATAGCGGGGGAAGCACGTGCATTGTCGGACGCTCCACAAAGGATGAGCCCGTCGGCACGGCGCTGAAATTCAACGCTCCGAGCGGTGGCTGGTCACAGTATAGCAAGGCAACACTGCATATTCAGCGAACTGGAGGCAGCGCTTCTGCCAATGTAGAATGCCGCAAGCTGAATGGCAGCTACAGCGGAACGATTGACGCGCTGCAGACCTATTACGGGAATACCGGATCGCTTGTAGGCAGTACGGATGTACCCGGCGGGAATGGATGGTTCAGCTATAATGTGGCAAGCGATCTTCCGAGCAGCGGAGAGTTTGCCGTCACGCTGATATCCAAGAATGCCTATATTACGGTTGACGGCACGAACGCCTATATTTCTCTTTCTAATTAAGGAGGGAACCTATGAATATTATGAACGAACGCGCATTGAAAGTGATTGAAAGCGCGAAGAGCCAGCTTGGGAATCCGTATGTGTTTGGAACGTGGGGCCGGGAATGCACGCCGTCCCTGCGCCGACAGTACGCTGGCTACAATCCGGGCCACAAGCGCGCGATATTTAAGGCATGTCCGGTGCTATCCGGCAAGCAGCCCAGCTGCAAGGGCTGCAAGTGGGAGGGCAAGCTGGCCTTTGACTGCCGGGGATTTACGTACTGGTGTCTGCTGAACGCCTATGGGATGAAGCTGAAGGGCGGCGGCTGCACGAGCCAGTGGGGATATAACGTAAACTGGCTGAAGAAGGGCGACATCAAGGACCTGCCCAACGTTGTGTGCTGCGTGTTCCAATACTACAAGGGTAAATACCAGCACACTGGGCTGCACATCGGCGACGGCAAGATCATTCACTGCTCCAACGGCGTGCAGTGGGGCGACATTTCCGAGAAGGGGTGGACGCACTACGCCATTCCGTCAGGATTGTACACTGCAGAAGAGGTCAAAATGGCGGGAAAGCCGGAGACAGATAAGGCCGAAAATACATCCCCCACCCTGCGAAAAGGGAGCCGTGGGGACGATGTGAAGAAGCTTCAGGAAACGCTGAACGCCATGGGCTATGACTGCGGGACGGCGGACGGGATATTTGGCGTGAAAACCGAGGCTGCGGTGCGCAAATTCCAGCAGGAAAACGTCCTTCCGGAAGACGGAATCGCCGGGAAGAACACCCTGGCGCTTCTATATAACAAAGAGGGAAAGGAGGAAGGAACCTATAAGGTGGTCATTGGCGGCCTTGCCTATGAGGCAGCCGCGGAGCTGGCGTCCAAGTACAATGGGACGCTTGAAAAGGAGGGCTAATAAATGAAAGAACTCAAGGAAGTCATCGTGGACATTACGGAGATCCTGGACTGCGCTGAAATGTATGCAAAAGAAGCGGTAAAGCACAAATCTCAGTATCCCGACCTATCCGAGGTATACGCCCGAATTGCACAAGACGACCTGACCCACGTTGGGCTGCTTCACAAAAGTGTGGTTGAGATGATTGACAGCAGGAAGCGGGCCGGCGTGACGGTTCCCGAATCCATGCAGGCAGTATGGGACTTTGAGCACGACCGGTTTATCGATAAGGAAGCCGACGTGCGCCGTCTGCTTGCGATGTATAAAGGCTAATAAATAAAAGGAAACACGGAGGATACAGCAATGAACTTGTGGCAATCTATCCTGACGATCGTGATATCGATCATTGGCTCTTCCGGCTTGTGGGCGTTTATCCAAGCCAAGCAGGACAAAAAAGATGCGAAAACCCGCATGCTGGTTGGGCTGGCGCATGATCGCATCCTGTACCTTGGGGAATCCTACATCAACCGGGGGTGGATCACCATGGACGAATACGAAAACTTGTGCGACTACCTATTCGATCCTTATGAGAAGCTTGGCGGCAACGGCAGCGCCAAGAAAGTGGTGGACATTTGCAAAACGCTGCCGATCCGCAAGGTCGATAAGTAGCCGTAAAGAGTGGTTCAAAGTGCAACGTTCCTCCATATTTCCTACATTTTGAGCCTTTTAACACGACGGACAGGCGCTTGATTTCGCCCGATTTTCAAGGGTTTTTGGTTTCCGGAAACGGACTTTTCCTGCAAGAAAGCGGATTACTCTTATAAGAACCTAAAACGGATATTTAGGAACCATGAACGAGCTTTTGGTAGAAAAGTTTGTTGAAATCTGACGAAAATTGAAGGGCCATCGCTTTACAAAAGTCCCCTGAGAGTGGCTGAAAGTGGATCGTTCCTACACATTTCCACCACTGCCCTCTTAGGGGACGCTTTTATTTGATCTTGCATATTTCTGCTTTCAGCCAGGAGAAATCGCGGGCGGTGTAGACACGCTCGGTAACATCGTTGATGGTGTGGCCGACGATGTATTTGATGGCGTACTCGTCCACACTATATTTTTTGGCCATTGTGACAAAGTGCTTGCGGCCGTCGTGCGGGCGATGGTTCGGATTGAGATCAAGGGATTTCATCAGCTGCTCGAAGTGACGCAGGTAGGTTCGCATGGAAATGGCTTTATTGGCACTAAAGAGGTACCGGTGCGCTTGGTCGTATCGGGCTTTGACGAGGTCGAAGATGGCCGGATGAATGGGCACGACGCGGTTTTTTCCGGCCTCGGTTTTCATGCCGCCAGTCATGGAGCCGTTCGTTAAATCTATATTTTTGCACTCCAGGGTGAGGAGCTCCTGCGGCCGCCAACCGGAGTAGCATTGGATTAGCAGCATGTCGATCTCCGGATATTTGCCGAGATTGTCCCACAGGGCGGCCATCTCCGCATCCGTGAAGGGGATGTGCTCTTTTTGTGCTGTCCGGAGAGTTTCCGTTACGTTCTTTTCAAGGCTGACGGCGCGGGCATAGTTGCGGTCCACAATCTCATATTCCACGGCGTAGTCCAGCAGCATGTTCAGCAGGATTTTTACATTGGATTTTACGCTGGCGGTGCTGCAGCCGTCGATGCACTGCTTGATGTGGCGCGGGCGGATGGCGCACACCTGCACGCCGTACAGGCTCGTGCAGTGCGTCCAAGCGCTGCGGATCTGATTGATGCGCGATTGGCTGCCCAGGCTCTCGAACTTCTTGGGAGACCATGCGGCATAGAGCTCCTGCACGGTGGTGCGCTTGGTCAGGTCGTAGGGGCTGGCCGCATATTTGACCAGCGCGACATAGGCCTCGTTGTAGGTTTCAAAGTAAGCGCAGGGCTTTAGATTTTTGGTGATTGGCCTGCCCTGCTCGTTATAGCCCACCGTGACGCAGGCGCGAAAGGGCCGTGCGAGGTTTCGGTTCTTGATTTCGGAAATTTGCCCAAAGCCGTTAGGGAGTCTCTTGCGCTTTGGCTTTCTTTTATATTCCTTGGGCGGATCCTTGAGCGGATAGCCGCAGTGCGGGCAGGCAAGGGCCTTATCCGAGGCCGGAAGCCCGCATTCTGGACAGGTAATCAGCATACTTTTGGTTGCCTCCATTCATGACCATTATAGCAGATGGCGGAGTAAATCATTCCGCCACGCGCAAATAACAGTTTCTTTTATGACCAGAATGTACATGAAAGGAGAAATGCACATGGATACGGATTATCGCAGGTATGCCTATTCCGGGCCTGTGGTCAATGGATTTGGCCAGATTGTGGCGGACAAGTGGACGGGCGAAACGATGGCGACCTCGCCCATGAAGGCCCGCGCAAACTTTGCCTACCGCATCAAGACCGATCTCGGATTGGTGGCCAGCGCAAAGCTTGTATTGCCCGGCAAAGTAACCGAGGTGCTCTGAGCCATGAAAGAAGCGGCCCCTGCAAGGGCTCTTCTTTTTATCTTAGAATAGAATTTTACAGAAAATCGTGGCATAAACAGGCCCTTTAATGGAATAACCATTATATAGAAAGGAAGGTTCGGACAAATGAGACGGGTGTATGTATACGCATTCAATCAGGTGTTTGAGGTGGTGGCGTGCCAGTATTTGGAGGGAGATGAGATCTCGATCAAGAATATGCTTCGGCTGGTAGCCTGGATGCAGGACATGAATCCGGGAGTTAGCGTATGCGCGATGGATAATAGACCGGGGCTCGCAAGGCTCTATCACAATCTGGCTAAATCGACCGACTTCACCAAGAGAATCGAGTTTGCGGACATGGTCGCAACCGAAGGGCTGATTTTCTCGTAACGGTGAACACAAAAGAGAAGAGGGCAAACACGTCCTCTTCCTTTTTATTGCATATTTTCTCACGCGCTTACCCAAAATCCACGATATGTTGTGGTCACAAGGAGGTTGTGTGTATGGAAACAGCAAAATTAGGGTCGGTTCCCGTCGCCGTGGCGGCACGTGTATACGGAAAGGACGCGCAGTGGGTTCGTAGCGGCATCATCGCGGGCTGGCTGCCCATCGGCAAGGCTACACGAAACGGTCGGCTGGTGACCGATATTTCAAGTATCGGCGATAAGAAGGGGCGGATCAGCTACTATATTTCTCCAAATCTCCTGTATAAGGAGACGGGCTATGCGTGGGAGGGGCGGAAGAATGAAATCTGAATTGTCAAGCGCCAACCCGTACTATATTCCCAAGCAGCGCTATTACGAGCTCAAGCACTTCTGCCTGCAATACGGGGATTGGAGAAAGGAACTAACCGTGCTGGACGGATATTTGCGGGGTAGCGCCCTGGCCGTCAGCAGCCGAAGGCACAACGAAAGCCGTCCCACCGAGGAGATTGCTCTGGAGCGCATGCAGACAAACGACCGGATGGAGATGGTAAGGTCTTCCGTAGACGCCAGCGTATCAGGCCCCGCCATGCGCAAGGCCCTGCTGATGGGCGTGACGGAGGGCGTGAGCTATGAGATTCTCTGCGCCAGGATACCGGAATTCTTGGAGCCGCGGGACGTATACTACGCTGGGTACAGGCGGTTCTTCTGGCATCTGGACAGGGCCCGAAAGTAGCCGCGCGATAAACAGCCATTCTTATGGAAAGACTGATTCTATTTTTGAGGAGGAAAGATGAATGGCTAATATGAGAGGGGTGCCTAAGGGAACAAAGATGCAAGTAACAAATCAGATAAGGGATATAGCGTGCCAGATGCTGGGCGTAGAGGATATTATCTCGGAGCTGGCAATCAGGCATATATCCGTATCCTATCAGGACGAGCATCATGCGACACTGCACCTTGATATTGACGCTATAATCGATGTGGAAAAGATAGTTCAGCTTCAGGACGAACTGAGGGTCTAACAGGCCCTCTTTCGTTTTCGCACCATAAACAGCCCTTCTTATGGAAAGACGATATTGAAGGAGGACTGACTTATGTTTGATTGGGTAATGATTTTCTCGGCGGGTTTCTCGATTGCAATCGCGGCATTGATTGTATTGGCCGTACTGGCGGCCATTCAGTTGGTGCGGCGAATTTACAAGCGAGCGACTGAAAAGCCGGAATACTACTACGCGCCGATCAGCTGGACCGGGCATTCCTACAATCGCGATCAAAGAAGAGGCTAACACGGCCTCTTTCTTTTATATTTGAAAGGAGAAAAGAACATGACAAATGTCGAAATGCACAAGGCGCTCTGCGAGGAACTGAACCGCATCTATGAGAAGAAGAACCACGACTACGGGGATTCCTTCCACCAGACGTTTCTGGAGGAAGGAATGGCCATGCCGCGCATCAGGCTGTCAGACAAGCTGAGCCGCTTTAAGGCGCTGACCAGGAAGGGCGGGCAGGAGGTAAACGACGAATCCATCCGGGATACGCTGCTGGACCTGGCCAACTATGCCCTGATGACAGCGATGGAACTGACAGAGTATGAGGAGCTATACGCGGACACTTCGGACAAGCCCATTGCGACGATTCGCGTAAATCCGCACGCACTGCCCCGTAAGGACTGATATTTTGGTATTGGAGGAAAACAAGATGACATGGCTTTGCTGCATCGTCCTGGCGCTGACCAGCGGTCTGGCCGGATACATGCTCGGCGTATGGCGCTTCTATGAAAAGGGCTTTTACGGCCGCCTGGTTGTGGTGGAAGAGGAGGGCGAAAAGCCGGAGCTATTTGTGGAGCTCAAGGATACGCCAGATCAGATCAATCATCGCTCCTGCGTGGTGCTGGATGTGGTGCATCGTCCGCGTAATTAACAGGGTGTATTATGGAACCTATATTTACAGAAAGGACGAGGATTTATGAGAGAAGAAACTGTCGAACGGATGATGATTGAGGTGCTCAAGCGTGAAAAGGAAAAGCTGGATACGCTGGAGCCAGGAACCGATGAATACAAGCGTGTATCAACCGAGTACAACGAACACTGCACGCGCATGACGGATTACCGCAAGCAAAAGCGGGATCGGATTGTGCGTGCATGCGTGGACGGTGCCGGGATCATATTGCCGCTGGCGTTCTACGCGGCCTGGCTTAAGCAGGGCTTCCGCTTTGAGGAGAGCGGGCACCTGTTTGCATCGTCCACATTCCGGGGATTTATCTCAAAGCTCCGGCCTGACCGGTAAGGAGGGTAAAGGGCAAAGAGTGCGCTGCGCGCGTGCTCTTTTGCTTTTTTGTTTATGCGCTATCATCATGTCACAGCGCCGTCCGGGCGCTTTGCCGGCGAAATCTATATTTGCGATCACCCGGCCTATAACCGCTGCACGCTGTACCGATCAGGACCTCGCGGGCTGGCGGTGATTCAGCAGCGGCTGCGGCCCGGAACAAAGGAAACGTATTGGACGGAGCTGGACATGGGGCTTTCCCGCGATATTTACGAGCATCCCGCGTTCCGGGACTACTTCGAGACCCGTGCGGGCAGGCCCCTTGGTGATCTCTACCCTACCGTCACGGCGCGGCAGATTATGTGGGCGCTGCGTATGAAGCCGCTGCCCAAGGCGCGATGGGAGACGGTGTTTGACAGACGGGATATTTGACCCCGCGTAATAAACAATGGGTATTATGGAGACCTAATATAAACGAAAGGATGGACCGTGTATGAAGTTTACGATGCTGTTTTACGATCGCGACGAGGTTCGGGCAAGATTCTACAAGTTCCGTGAGAAGGGTTTTGGATTTGGAGTTCGGCTGATAGAGCTAAGAAAATGCAACAGTAGGGACTTTGATGCCAGCCAGCCATCTCAAAGCTTGCTTGGATATTGCTGCGAAAGCTCGTTGCCGGTATACCTGTATCATAAATGGTATTACGGAAAGTATTCGTCCGTTGTCAAAGGTTGGCCTCGAAAAGAAGGAGCCCTCTAAGGGCTCTTTTATTTTTGCCCCGCGCAATAAACAATGGGTATTATGAAAAGAGTACAAGGGCGAGTGAAGTTTGAGGTCCCAGCGGAGTATTTTTAAGCAAGGGAACCGATCGAGAACGAGGCTATGGGGAAACCCGGAAATTGGGCCGGAGGTAAGTATCGAGGTCCTGTACTCAAATCCGCAAACACTATTTTTTTCGCGCAATAAACATGCCTTTTTATGGAAAGAAACCATTAAAGGAGGAGTTTGCGATGAAACTGGAGGAAAAACTGTTTGTGATGCTGATATGGCTGCGTAATGCATCGAGCTTATTGCTTATTCGAATTCCCCTGGCATTACCCTTCGCGATTTTAGAAGTTGTGTGGTGCGGGCTGTTTGCGCTGCTCGGCTATGCACTCGGAAAGCGTGAGGATGCGAGGTATTTTATGACTTGCATAAGCAAAATGTTTACGATTGCCTGGGAAGGTATCAAACTGGAGTTTAGTTCCAAGGAGATTCTAAAGGACTACTACAAATTGGATCGATATCCGAACGAGGAGGAGCCTTAACAGGCCCTCTTTCGTTTTCGCGCAATAAACATGCCTTTTTATGGAAAGAAACCATTAAAGGAGGAGTTTACGATGAAATCCATGAAGAGCTTAACGATGAAGCAAAGACTGAAGGTTTGCGCGATCATGCTATGGAGAGTGTTGTGGGAATTGTGCTTTGACCTTCCTGTCGGCGCCATTCTGTGGTCTGTTGGGTCTGTGCTTATAGCTGTTAGTATACTGTACGGCGCGATATTTAACAGGGACGATATTGGTGACATACTGGAAGAATGTAAGAGCACAATTAGTAGTGCGCTCAGGACTACATGCGCGGATTTTAAATGTCGGTTCGACGTTAAGCTGCTGGTAGATCAAATTCTCGAAAAGGAATTTACGGACGAGGAGGAGCCTTAACAGGCCCTCTTTCGTTTTCGCGCAATAAACAGCCTCTTCTATGGAAAAGAACACAAATTTCTGTAAGGAGGAATCTGTTATGATTATTCTGATTATCATGGGGTTTATTCTGTGTGGAACGTTGGTAAAGGAAACGACCTCGCTTGGTAAATCGTTTATTCATAAGGGAGCGGACATCGTGCGAGACAAGTGCCATCTGGACTAAGGCAAAGAGCCCATGCAAGGGCTCTTTTCTTTTTGCATGGAGGGGGAAAACGTTGAATTGCCCAAAAGAGGAGCTGCGGCGGGAGGCGATGAGCCTGGCATGGCAGCTGCGGCCAAAGCCTATGAAGAAGCGGCTATATTCTGACATCATTCGGGAGGTGACGCTGGACGAAATTGCAGACATTGCCGGATGCACACCGCCAGATCTGTTGGCGGATGCGCTGTATGGCTATATTTCGGAACTTGAGCGCATGCACGCAGAGGTTCTTGCGCCGGATGCGAGAAAATTTTGTGAGATTGCCTACCGCACGGCCAAGCGCTATATGGACGCGCTGATTGCCTGGCGGTTCAAGCAGGAATTGGAGTGAGGAGAAGTATGGTTACATTTACACGGATTCCAGGCGTACGGTATTTTATGCAGTGCGTTGGGGGTATTGAGCCCCATAGCACTGGGCTTGCTATCTTCCATGAGGATCGCAGCATCTATCCGCCAAAAGTCATCATTGATCTGATACTGCCGCTGGAGTCGTTAAGGGACGCATTGCAGCTTAAGTGGGCGGCGGACTCCATTGTATCGGACTTCAAAAATTGCACAGTTAATGACGTAAAGATAGAGGAGGAGCATGCATGACCACCTATGAATGCCGAAAGAATCAGGAGTATCGTATATCCTACGCCACGCACCGACAGAGCGGGCTGCCGATGCTTCTATTTTCCCGTGTGGAAGACGGGAAGGATGTGGACGAATTCGCGTTCATTCTGACAAGCTCCGTGCAGGCCGGGGTGATTTCGCGTTTGTGCGATAAGGCGAAAACGACGCTGGAAAAGATGGAAGGAGAACAAAAAGCATGGCCGAAAAACTTACAGTAACACCGTTTCCGAAGGATATGAAGGCGGTTATTGAACACCTGCTTGAGTATGCGGCGCATAAGAGCATATCGATCGCGATTCGCACCTGCGGAATCTTGTATGTTCTATACAACCCGCAGATGCATAGCGAGTATCCGATGAACGTGGCCCGCGTTTCCGGGCTGATGGTCTCGGAAATTGCTAATATTATAGAAAGCCCAAATCGAGCGCTGCTGTTGGTGAAATACGAAGGCAATCAGGACGATACGGAAGAAGACGGCGAGGTGTCCGAACCATGAGTATATTCAAGCTCCTATCCAGTCTGTCCTCCGGCGCGAGGGCGGAAGGAACGCCGCAAAAGCCCTCCGTGCTGCGCGATATTCTGGACAGCCCGGATGAGTACAAGCTGGAGGCCTACATTGAGGACGACGGGCTGGTGGTTCGAGTGCGCAAGCGGCAGAAGCGCCTGGCAAAGCCCGCGGCAAAAACAGCCCTTCTTATGGAAGAAAGGAGGTAAGAAGCATGGACAAGGATAAGCTTTGGGAGGTGCTTGGCTATGTTGGTCTTGGGCTTACGCTGATCGGTACGCTGGTAAGAGGCGTGTCGAGCGCGAAGAGCACGGAGAAAAACATTGACAAGTCGGTGAATAAGTATCTGGACAAGTATCTTGCCGACGACAAGTAAGGGATGGAGCCCAACAGGGGCTCTTCCCTTTTATATTTAGGAGGAATACTGTAATGTGGGACGACGGAGACATTCAGGACATTCTTGAGGCAATGAATTCGTTGTACGAGCTTTTTCAAAGCCGGATTGTTGAAAATGCGGAAAAAACCGATGTATATGATCTTTTGTGGCTTGCTCGAATTGAGGGATTTCTTAACGGAATATTTGATTTGATGCGCCTGCATATAGTGACAATCCAGCTCAGCGAGGACGACATGCGGATGATCGTGCGCGGCATTATCGACAGGTCTGGAATTGCTCTATACAAAAAGTATCTTCCAGCCGAGAAGTGCGAAAAGCTTATGGCCATCTTTGAAAAGTACAAATGACGAACGAAGAAGCGCTGGACGTGCTGTGCCTGTACCGACGGACATGGCTGCATGAGGCTACGCCTGGGCTGAGCCCTCAGGGCATCATATACGAGCTTTCATGCCGGCGGGCGGCAGAGCGGGAGCTTGAAAACCGACTTGCCGACGCGGAGGAGACGGAGAACCCCATCGATGTGGCCACACACCTGATGCACGAGATCGACTGGGTATGCTCCAATGGACAAAGCAGGCCCTATAAGGCTTTCTTTGAGGAGGTGATGGACGAGCTGCGATTTTTGCGCGACATGCTATCTACTGCGGATGGAGGAAGAGAATGAATAAGGATGGATTCAACGAGACGGTATCGACCGTCGGGCATTTTCTGGAGCGGACGAGCCCTACCTGGATGACCGGGCTGGGTATCGGCCTGTTATTTACCGCAATCGGTCTGGGCGTGCGGGCAACCGTTAAGACCCAGGCAAGGCTTGAAGTCCTGAAAAAGAAGAAAGGAGCGGAGAATCTGACCGCCAAAGAGACCGTATCGGCTGCCTGGAAGGACTATATTCCAACGGCTGTCAGCGCGGTAGGCGGCGCGGCGCTGATTATCGCATCGGATCATGCGTCCAATACCCGCAACGCGGCCTTGGCGACGGCCTATACGCTGTCGGAGACCGCGTTGCATACCTACAGGCAAAAGGTAGCCGAAACCATCGGCGAGAAAAAAGAGCAGCGGATTCGGGAGGAGGCGCAAAACGCGGTAGCAGCCGCACAGAAGGGATTCAACGACCCGCCCATTGCATCCACGCGCGGCGCGGTGCAGTGCTTTGATATTCTGTCCGGCAGGCCGTTTATGTCTGACATCATGACCATTGAGCGCGCGATCAACGAGATCAACCGTAGGCTACGCGATGAAATGGATATTCCGCTCAACGATTTCTACGATGAAATCTGTTTGGACAGAATTCCAATCGGTGAATACATGGGCTGGAACATTGATAAGGGGTACGCCGATGCGTCGCCCTCTTCCACGCTCAAGGACGGGGTTCCGATGCTGACAATTGATCTGAACGCGGTGCCGGACTTCAAATTTTCAATCTGAATTCGCGTAATAAACAGGTAATTATATGGAGAAGACATCTCCGTAAAATTGAAAGGAGACTATCACAATGGCTAACGAGAACGAAATCATGACGAACGAAGTTGCGAACGAGGTTGTTGAGGCTGCGAAGGATTCGAGCGGTTACGGTGCGGTTGCTGCGGTGCTTGGCATTGGCGCGCTGGCTGGTATTGGTATCAGCTTTGCTGCGCGCAAGATCAAGGCGCTGTATGACCAGAAGCATCCGGGCCACAAAGGATTCCTGAAGCGCCACAAGAAGGCCGAGAAGGGCGACGTCGTCTACGACGAGAGCGAGGACATTGAGAAGAACTACAAGATTGACTAAGGATGTCAGAACCCGAGGGAAAGGACCGAAAACAAGGTCTTTTCCCTTTTTCTTTTTGCGAGAAAGGATGCTTTGATGGAAAACTACAGATCCAATTCCAATAAATCCAAACAGGAGGAACGCAAAAAGGTAGAAAAGGTGGTGTCCGGAGCGGCACAGAAGGGCACGGGCGGAAAGGGGGGCTTCTTCAAATCCACCGTGGAATCCGTGGGTCGATATTTGCTGCACGAGATCCTGGTGCCGGCGCTGAAAAAGACGGTGGATTCCATGATTACAAACGGCTCGCACATGTTTTTATATGGCGAGGCGAGCAAGCGCGATTCCCGCGGGCCGTCCCCGGTGCCCAAGGTGTCCTATCGCTCGGCCTATGACGACCGACGGAGTGACGATGCGGAGGACGACGCGGGCTCGTACAAGGGCTACAACTACGGTACGGTGCTGCTGAGCACGCGCGGAGATGCTGAAGACGTGCTGGACCGGCTGGCGGAGATCGTGGGTGAGTTTGGCGTGGTGTCGGTGGCCGATCTTTATGAGATGTGCGGGCTGGATACCGACTGGACGGACGCCAACTATGGATGGACGAGCGTCCGCAATGTGCAGGTGGCGCGAAACTCGGACGGATATTACACGCTGAGAATGTCCCGCCCGTCGCCCATTAACGAACGGAGGAGATAATCCCATGCTATGCCCGAATTGCGGCGGATGGACGACTGTGATCGATTCGAGGATGATATCCGGAACCGTGCGCCGGCGCAGGGAATGCGTGCAGTGCGGCCAGCGGTTTTCGACGGAGGAGACGCTGTATAAATTCCAGCGGGTGGACAAGCCGATTGTACTTGGCGACATGATAACCCAATTTATGAATGGAAAGAAGGAAGCAAAACGATGAGTTTTTTGAATAATCTGGCGGAAAACGTAGGCACGGGTCTGGCGCATATTCGCTGGAACCTGACGGAACATTCTCCCGAGATTCTGCTGGTGGGCGGCGTAACCGCGATTACCGGCGGCACGGTGCTGGCCTGCAGGGCGACGCTCAAGACCCGCGACCGCGTGATGCTGGCCAAGGCGCACGTGACGGAGATGAAGCAGGAGGTCAAGGATGAGAAGGAGGCCAAGAACCTGGAGGGCAAAATCTTCTTCCGCGCCGGGCTCCAGATCGCCTCGGACTTTGCGCCCGGCGTGCTCCTGAGCCTGGCCGGCATTGCCTGCGTGTGCAGCAGCAACTATATTTTGCAGCAGCGCAACGCGGCCTTGGCGGCAGCCTATGCAATTCTCGACAAGGGCTACCGCGAGTACCGTGCCCGCGTGGCCGACCGCTTTGGTGATGCGACCGAAAAGGAAATCCGATATTCTCTGCGCTCTGAGCGTGTAGAGGGTGAAATGGAGGACGAGAACGGCAAAAAGAAGAAGGTCAAGGGCAGCGTTCAGGTATCCGGAATGGACGAGAGCACGACCTATGCCCGTTTCTTCAAGGAGGGGTGCTCCGGCTTTGAGCGCAACGGCCACTACAACCTGATGTTCCTGAAGGGCCAGCAGGAATTGGCCAATCTGAAGCTGCGCACACAGCGGTATCTGTTGCTTAATGAGGTATACGAGATGCTGGGCATGAAACCTACGAAGGCGGGCGCAGTTGTCGGCTGGCTGTACGATGAAAAGAACCCGACGGGCGACAACTATGTAGACTTTGGCATTTACAACCTGGGCAAGGAAGAGCTGGCACGCATTCAGGACAGCGTGGATCAGCAGATTCTGCTGGACTTTAACGTGGACGGGTATATTCTGGACGGCGCGGTATCAAGAAAACTGATGGAGGCGTAAGCGATGAACGGCGGAATTGGCTTTCTGCTGGGCGCGGCGGTCGGAGGGGCTGCCGCGTTTGTCGGCACATGGAAGTATTGGGAGCGCAAATCCCGTGAGATCGAGGACGCGGCGGTGGAATCCTGCCGCAAGGCGTTTGGCCGTCCCCGGCATACGGAGGAGCCCGTAAAGCCGGATATTTCCAAGGACGAAACGAAAGACGCGCCTGCCCCAGAAGAAGTAGAGGCGTACAAGGAGGCTGCTGCGCCCTACGCTCCGCCCTTTGAGGAGGACGAGGACGAACCCACTGGACGCTATATTATCGCTCCATTTGAGTTTGGCAACCGGGATTACGAGGAGAGAAGCTTTACCTACTATCCTGGCGGCCAGATCGAGGACGAGGATGGGCATCTGTTGACGAGCGATGAAATCGAGGAGACGATTGGCGCGGACGCCATCAACCACTTTGGGGAATACGAGGAGGATTCGGTCTTTATCCGCAACGACGATCGGGGATACGACTATGAGCTTCTGCGCTCCGTCCGGCCATATTTTGACCCGGCGCATCCCTATGACTTCTCGGGAGAGGAGGAATAATGTCTGAGGACGTACAGACTTCCTATTTTAACTGGATCTGCGATCTGGTAGGGGGCTGGGATCGGAGAGAGCTTATGTATTTTCTCCATTCCCGGCCTTTTGAATACACCTATATGATGGACCGCAACCGTGCGGACGACGGAATAGACCTGCGGTACCGCTTTGGATACGAGCAGGGGCTTCCCGATCCCGTGGTTGCGGCATATTTGGACAAGCGCGACTGCTCAATGCTGGAGATGATGGCTGCCCTGGCGCTGCGGTGCGAGGAGGACGTGATGGCAGATCCAGACGCTGGAAACCGAACGGCCGAATGGTTTAACGGGATGCTGGAGAGCCTGGGGCTGTCGGACATGACGGACGGACGCTTTGACGAGCACACGGCATCCGATGCGGTGGACAGGCTGCTTAGCCATCGATATTCTCCCGACGGAAAGGGCGGGCTTTTCTGGATCCCGCAGGAGACGACGGGAGATCGCCGAGACATGCGCAAATACGAGATCTGGTATCAGATGATGTGGTACCTTGACAACATCATAACGGAGGAATAAAGGCAATGGATGATTTCATGAACGAACTCGGGAGAATCGTTGGTATGACGCTCAGGGATCACGCCGAGGCGATCAAGGCCACGCAGAAGACCGTCTACAAGGTGGCGTTTTTGCTGGGCGGAATGCTGTATATGCTTCACGACACCAGAAAGCGGCAATCAGCGCTTCGGGATCGCGTGTATGCGCTCGAAAAGAAGGCGAAGGAATTCGATCAGGCGCTTGAGTATACGGAAGAGGATGCGTAAGGCGGCATGATCGATTTCCTGAGAATCGCCACGCGCTCCACCCGGCGCGGCGTTGTGGAAATCTATCCAAAGTTTGTGATACGGAACCCGTCGGACGATCTGATGATCCGCGGCGGGGATTTCTACGCGGTCTGGGTGGAGGAGCGCGGCCTATGGTCTACCAACGAGCAGGATGCAATCAACCTGATTGATTCGGAGCTGAAGGCCTACGCGGACGAGTACCGCAAGACCAGCGAGAGCGAGATCCACGTGCTCTACATGTGGGACGCATCCAGCGGCATGATTGACCTGTGGCACAAGTATGTGCAGCGGCAAATGCGGGATTCCTACCACATGCTGGACGAGCGGCTCATATTTCAGGACGCCAAGACGACGAAGACCGATTACGCATCCAAAAAGCTTCCCTATCCCAAGGATACGGGCGAGCCGGAGGCGTGGAACAAGCTCCTGGGCACGCTATATTCTCCCGAGGAGCGCACGAAGATCGAATGGGCGATCGGCTCCATCGTATCGGGGGACTCGCGCAAGAACCAGAAGTTCATGGTGTTCTACGGCGCGGCGGGCACGGGTAAATCGACGGTCATCAACGTGATTCAGCAGCTGTTTGAGGGCTACACCTCGGTGTTTGACGCAAAGGCCCTGGGCTCCAGCAGCAACAGCTTTGCCCTGGAGGCCTTTCGCAAAAACCCGCTGGTGGCCATTCAGCACGACGGCGATCTGAGCCGGATTGAGGATAACACGCGGCTCAATTCTCTGGTGTCGCACGAGGCGATGACGGTGAACGAGAAGTTCCGCTCTGCCTACGAGAACCGCTTCAAGGCGTTTCTGTTCATGGGCACCAACAAGCCCGTCAAGATTACAGACGCGCGGTCAGGCCTGATCAGGCGACTGATTGACGTATCGCCAACGGGAAACAAGCTTCCGCCTAAGGAATACAAAGCGCTTGTCAAGCAGGTAGGGTTTGAGCTTGGTAAGATTGCCACGCGCTGCGAGGACATCTACAACGAAGACCCAGGACGCTATGACGATTATATTCCGCTGGGCATGATGAGTGCGTCCAACGACTTCTACAACTTTGTGCTGGACTCCTGGCAGGTCTTTAAGCAAAACGACGAAACAACGCTCAAGGCTGCCTGGGAGATGTACAAGGCGTACTGCGAGGACGCGAAGGTGCCCTATCCATATCCGCAGCGGCTGTTCAAGGAGGAGCTCAAGAACTACTTTCGGGAGTTCTATGAGCGCGAGAGCCGTCCAGATGGAACGCGCATTCGCAATCACTATGTAGGGTTCATCAAGGACAAGTTTGAGAGCGATATTCAGGAGGTGGAAAAGGTCGAAAAGCCGCCGGACGAACTGCCTGCCTGGCTGCGTCTGAAGAGCGGCGAATCGGCGTTTGACAGGCTGTTTGCCAAGTGCCCTGCGCAGTATGCAACGGAAAACGAGCGGCCACTCAATAAGTGGGACAACGTAAAAACCCAGCTCCGGGACCTGGATACGAGCAGACTTCACTATGTCCGAACGCCTGAAAGCTATGTACACATCGACTTTGACTTAAAGGGCCCAAACGGTGAAAAGAGCCTGGCGCTCAACCTGGAAGCCGCACGCAAATGGCCGCCGACCTACGCTGAGGTCAGCAAGGGCGGGCAGGGGCTGCACCTGACCTATATGTACAAGGGCGATACGGCGACACTGAGCTGCATCTATGACGACAATATTGAGATCAAGGTTTGCCGGGGACTGAGCTCGCTTCGGCGCAGGCTATCGCTGCACAACGACCTGGAGATTTCGTCCATCAGCTCAGGTCTGCCATTGAAAGGGGAGGGAAAGACGCTTAATTTTGACGCTGTGCTGTCCGAGCGCGCCATCCGGACGCTCATCAAGCGCAACTTAAACAAGGAGTATCACGGGGCCACCAAGCCCAGCGTGGACTTCATATTTAAGATCCTGGAGGATCAGTACAACGCCGGGACGCACTACGACGTGAGCGACCTGCAAACGGCAGTGCTCAGCTTTGCCGCCGGGTCCACGCATCAGGCGGAGGCCTGTGTGAAGCTGGTGGGAAAGATGCACTTCAAGAGCGATGAGCCATCTGACCCAGGCGAGGATACGGAGGACGAAAGCCTTGTATTTTTCGATACCGAGGTATTTCCCAACCTGTTTCTGGTCAACTACAAGGCGCAGGGCGAGGGAAAGCCGGTTGTGCGGCTCGTAAACCCAAAGCCTCAGGACATTGAAGCGCTGGCGCGTCACAGGCTGGTTGGCTTCAACTGCCGTAAGTATGATAACCACATGCTCTACGGCTGCATGCTGGGATATTCCAACGAGCAGCTCTATAAGCTGTCCGGAAGGCTCATCAACAACGAGAAATCCGCGCAGTTTGGCGAGGCGTTTAACCTGTCCTATACCGACGTATACGATTTTTCAAGCAAGAAGCAGAGCCTGAAAAAGTTCGAGATCGAGCTGGGCATTCACCATCAGGAGTTGGGGCTTCCGTGGGATCAGCCTGTGCCGGAGGACCTATGGCCCAAAGTGGCGGAATACTGCGACAACGACGTCATCGCCACCGAACGGGTATTTGAGGCACGGAAGGCAGACTTTGAGGCCAGGCAGGCGCTGGTGCGCATCATAAACGCCTTGTACGACGGAAAGGTGTGGGCGACGGTCAACGACACCACGAACAGCCTGTCCGCCAAGGTGATATTTGGCGCCAACAAGAGTCCGCAAAACGAGTTTGTCTACACCGATCTGTCCACGCTGTTCCCAGGCTACAAGTACGAATACGGCAAATCCAGCTATCGGGACGTGGAGGAGGTGGGAGAGGGCGGCCGTGTCTGGTCAAAGCCCGGCATGTACTTTCATGTCAAGACCTTTGACGTGGCGTCCATGCATCCGCACTCCATCAAGGCGCTCAATCTGTTCGGCGACCGATACACCAGACAGTTCTATTCGCTGGTCGAGGCGCGCGTAGCCGTCAAGCACCGGGACTTTGACAAGCTCAAGACCCTGTTTAACGGCGTGCTGTATACCATGGTGCAGGGCATGAGCAAGGAGGAGCTTGACAACCTGTGCCTGGCGCTCAAGATCGTCATCAATTCGGTGTACGGCATGACGAGCGCGAAGTTCCCCAACATATTTAAGGACCCGCGGAACGTGGACAACATTGTCGCCAAACGCGGGGCTTTATTTATGATCGATCTTCAGCACGCGGTGCAGGAGCGCGGGGGCGAGGTGGTGCACATCAAGACCGATTCCATCAAAGTGGCCAATCCCACGCCAGAGATCGAGCAGTTCATCCTGGACTACGGGCAGAAATGGGGATATTCCTTCGAGGTGGAGTCCATATACAAGCGCTTCTGCCTGGTAAACGACGCTGTATACATCGCTTACGAACAGGGAGAAGGCGATAAGGGCGACCACTGGACGGCTACGGGCACGCAATTTCAGGTGCCGTACGTGTTCAAGACGCTCTTCACGCACGAGGCCATCGCGTTTGACGATCTATGCGAGACCAAGGAGGTGACCAGCAGCCTATATTTGGACTTCAATGAGACACTGCCCGACGTAACGCTGCTTGAGAAGGAGCTGGACAACCGAAAGAAGGGCAAGCTCGGCAAAAACTATGCCGATATTTCGGACGATGAGCTAAAAAAGCGCATTTCCGAGGGGCACGATTACCGCTTTATCGGAAAGGTAGGGCAATTCTCCCCGGTAAAGGCGGGTGTTGGCGGCGGGATTCTGTGCCGCGCATCCACCGGCAAGGAGGGAGAAATCGTATACAACGCTGCGACCGGAACCAAGGGGTATCGGTGGCTGGAAAGCGAAACGCTGCGAAAAGCCGGGGATATTTCTGTGATCGAGCAGAGCTACTATCGCAGGATGGTGGATGAGGCTCGCGATACTATATCCAAATTCGGCGATTTCGAACATTTCGCAACCATTGACAAGGAGGAATCCGTATGAGATTTCTGGGTACGCTGTTTGACTTTGTGATGACGCTGGCCACCGGTGGGCTGTGGCTGCTCTGGGTGCTGCTGCGCTGGATGAGGAAGCACTGATATGAACCATATGTGGCTCTTTATCGCATCGATCTTCGGCGGATTCTGGTATAGCCTGGTCTGCCTGTCGCACAAAAGCTACGGGGAGCGCATCCCAGGCATTGATCGGCTCGGCTTCCTGGTTTGCTGGGGAGCCGTGCTCTTATATTTGGTGAAAGGAGGCGGCTGATACGGATCGCGAGGCCAAGGAATGGATGGATCGGTATTATCGCTTGGCCGATACCATCGCGGGCATTATGGAAAAGAGCTGCAATAGTGGCACGGGCAAATGCAGCTGCAAGCCGAAGTGGGGAGAGCCACTCCGGTACAACTGCCCGTTCTATGAAAAGTGGGAGGAGGATGTCGATGATAGCAAGGCTTGAGCATCAGAAAAACGCGTATCGCATTTGCGGTGGCTTGATGCTGAAAGATCTTGACCAGATCGTTCAGGAGCAGGGCGGCATTCGAAGCCTGTACTGCAACCCTACCACCTGGAAATGGTATTTCCATCCACGGCTCCCCATGGTCGGGAGCATTCTGCATATTTCGACCAAGCTCCCAGACAACGTGCTGTACGTAAACCCTGACTGGGACAACAAAAAGGAGGATATTTAACATGGCTTATCGCAACATTCCCAATATTTCGATCGAGGACGCGCGCATCATCTTTAAGAACTTTTCTGGCAAGGGGTCGGATTTCAACGCAGAGGGCGTTCGCAACTTCTGCCTGGTGCTGGACGAGGAAAATGCGGACAAGCTGCGCGCCGACGGCTGGAATGTAAAGGAGCGTCCTCCGCGCGACGAGGATGATGCTCCGCTGTTCTATCTGCCGGTGGCGGTTGCCTTCAGCCATGTGCCGCCCAAGATTGTGCTGGTGAAGGGGCCCGGCAAGCTGGTTCGCCTGGACGAGGACAGCGTGCATATTCTGGACACGGCGTATATTTCCAAGGTCGATTTGACGGTAACGCCCTACCAGTGGGAGCTCAAGTCCGGCAAGTCCGGCGTGAAGGCCTATCTTAAGACCATGTACGTAACGCTGGACAAGGACGAATTCGAGGATCGCTACGCCGGGGAGGTGGAGTAAAGATGGGTCAGTGGGTCGATTACAGCGAAAGGCTGCAGATGAACCTCGCACTGGTCAAGAAGTGTTTGAGCGATGCGGGTGTCGAGCCCTGGTTGCAAAGCATTCAGTATGGCACGATACTGGATTCCGATAGGAGCGAGCGGGCAGAAAAGAGCTGCCTGCCGTCTCCGCTGTCCGACAAGCCGCTTGAAAAGCTCTACGGTGAGCTTATGGTCAATCACATGGAAGACACCGTTACGATATTCAAGTACGCGATCAGCAGCGGGCACGTGCAGCAAGTCAAGTACCAGGCCGATCTGGACGAAGTATTCATCAGGTTTATCGATGACTCAGCGCTGCGGCTTGCCGAGCCAATGTCAAGCCTAATCATGGCCGAGATCTGGGAAGAGTCGTGCAAATGGGAAGGCAGGGAATTGGTAGAACGCCTGAAGGAACTATATCGCGAATATGAAAAGGAGAGAAAAGAATCCATGAATACCAAACAGATGATCCCCGAGGTCAAGCTCATTCAGCGCCGTGGCCGCTGCACCATCGTTAAGTGGGAGGACGGCACCGAGACCAAGGTTGTGCTGGAGGAGGGCAAACCGGACACCGGCATATTTGGCGCGTACTGCATTGCGCTTGCCAAGAAGTGTGCCGGCAGCACGGAGAAGCTGCTCCGCACGATTGACGATCACGACGAGCGAGTAATGAAGTGCCGGTATCTGGCGAGAGTGCAGGAGCTGCGCGAAAAGCGGCTGAAAAAGGCGGCTGAGGAGCGCAAGCTCAAGTGGGAAAGCGATGTGGAGGCCGCCATGTATGATTCCAGAGTGCGGGATGAGGCCATCAAGCGCCTGTGGGCCAAGGAAGAAAAGGAGGAACTTTAATATGCGTGCGACGGAATACTTTGAGAAATACGACCAGCCGCTCATGGAGGGCTTTCGCAACGGGGCCGAGAAGGCCGCGGATGTTGCCGGTGAATTTGCCTGTGAATTTTTTCGCGAGATGGGCGATATTTGCGCGATGCGCCATGTAACGCGGATGAGCGGGATCAACGGCGTGGTCAAGGACCAGAACAATAAGTGGAATAAGGTGGTTCGTATGTTTACCGCCAAGTATGGCTGCTCTCCCATCAAGCAGGACGGCTTTAAGGAGCTGTGCAAGAAGTTTGAGAGCCAGTTCATTCTGACGGAGGCGCAGGATGGCTGAAGAGATGACTTATTCCGAGAAGTACCGCGCGCAGCTCGTTGCCGCGCTGGAGGCCATCGGGCAGCAGATTCATGACCAGGCGACCGATCTTGTTGGGAATGTGGATTTGCTGACGAAGATGGTGCTGACGGTGGAGCTGCCTGCCGGGGGCGATATTTTCTTCCCCGAGATCAAGGTAGAACGCCAGCACATTGTTCCAGTGACGGATCGCGCGTGGATGCAGAAATGAGCGGCGTATCGCTGTATCCGTATCAACTGGACGCCGTGCACCGGATGAAAAACGGATGCATTCTCTGCGGAGGTGTGGGGTCTGGCAAATCCCGCACCTCCCTTGCATATTACTATGCGCAGAACGGCGGTATTCTGGGCACGGATCGGTACGTAGAGATGAAGAATCCCAAGGATCTCTATATTATCACCACCGCCAGAAAGCGCGACACCCTGGAGTGGAACGAGGAGTTAGTGCCTTTTCTCCTGTCCACAAACCCGGAGGCAAACCTATATGCCAACAAGGTGGTCATTGACAGCTGGAATAACGTGGCCAAGTACGCAGAAGTAACGGGCGCGTTCTTCATATTTGATGAGCAGCGCGTGGTGGGCAAGGGAAAATGGGTAAAGAGCTTCCTAAAGATCGCCAAGGCCAACGCCTGGATTCTCCTGTCCGCCACGCCGGGGGACACGTGGAGCGATTATATTCCCGTATTCCTCGCAAACGGGTTCTATAAGAACCGCTCGGAGTTCTCACGCGAGCACATCATCTATAAGGCCTTCGCAAGGTTCCCACAGATCGACCGCTACGTAAACGAAGGGCGTCTCATCAAATATCGCCGCGATATTATGGTCACCATGGACTTCGAGCGAAAGACCATCAGCCAGCACATCGACTGGTGGGTGCTCTACGATATTCAGAAGTACAAGGCGGCCATCCGGACGCGCTGGAATCCCTACAAGGATGCGCCCACTGTCAATGCATCCGAGCAGTGCTTTGTGCTGCGCCGCATTGTCAACGAGGACGAATCGCGTCAATTGGCGGTACTGGGCGTGATGGAGGATCATCCAAAGGTCATCATATTCTACAACTTCGATTACGAGCGGGACATTCTGCTGCATTTGGGCTATCCGCCGGGGACGGTCGTTGCTGAGTGGACGGGCCATGAGCACCAGAACGTGCCGGACGGTGACAGATGGGTATATCTGGTGCAGTACACAGCGGGCTGCGAGGGCTGGAACTGCGTAAAGACCGACACCATGATCTTTTACTCCCAGACCTACAGCTACAAGGTGGCGGAGCAGGCGGCCGGCAGGATTGACCGGCTGAATACCCCGTTTCGAGAGCTGTACTACTATCATTTGCGCAGCCGGGCCGGGATCGATGTGGCCATCGGGCGTGCGCTGGCAGCCAAAAAGAACTTCAGCGAAGCCGGGTTTGCCCGGAGACTGAACAAGGGAGACAAGTAACATGCAGAAAATATTCACCGTGCCGCAGGTAGCGGCCATGCTGCATAAGACCCCGCAGCGCATCTACGCGTGGATTAGCAGGGGCTTTCTGCGCGTGCTTCCGCGCACCGACAATCACAAGTGGGTGACGGTTGCAGAGCTGATGGAGCTGGCGGATCGCAATGCGGATTACGAGGAGCTGCTGCTGCGCGGGGGCGCGTTCAGCCTGGCGGAGCTGACAGAATACCGCAAAAACAAGCACGAAAAAGGAGGATATTGCCGATGATTACGATTGAACACGGCGAGACCTACGGCTGGGAGGCTGCCGTCAGGGGCATGCGTAACCCCAAGAATTCTTGGAATCGGAGCGATTCTATATTTACGGAGGGGCATACAGAGCTTGGCGAAAACGACCTGGAGCTGATGCGGCTGCTGGCGAATGCGGGGCCTGACCACGGAAAGTTCCTGCGAATGATCGGTGTGTCCTGCGATATTACCGGCCCGCTCTACTGGTGGAAGGAGATGGACACCTACAAGGTGGGCACGGTGGCCGATTCCTGCTCGACGATGCACAGGATTGCAGCGAAGGAATTTGAGCTTTCGGATTTCAGCACGGAGCACTTGACCGAGCATTGCCTGATGGCACTTGCGTGCATCGTAGACATTATGAATAATCAGCGAGGCTTGTATTTGGCGTGGGACAGCATTCCCCCTGAAATGCACGACTGTTTTGATTCCAATATTCACTGCAAGAAGGACGTATGGTGGCAGATGATCCAGCTGCTGCCTTCCAGCTATAACCAGAAGCGCACCTGGACGGCCAACTATGCGGTGCTGCGCAATATTTACCGCGCCAGAAAGGATCACAAGCTGGACGAGTGGCACATGTTCTGTGACTGGATTGAGCTGCTGCCATATGCCGAGCTGATTACGGGGGAGGAGAAGCATGAGCCGCCGACTACGACTTGTATATAAGTGCGATCATTGCGGGAAGGAAGAGGTCGGATATGAATTCTGCACCGCGGCGGGATGGTACAGAAGCATGCCTGTGAACTGGTGTCGGTTTGCGGGGACGCATCTGTGCCCTCGCTGCGGCGAGACGTTTGAGGATGCGATGCGCCGATGGCGAGAGGAGGACAATTACAATGGAAAACCTGAAGAATGACCAATGCACAAGCTGCGCGCATGCGGTGATGTGCAAGTATATTTCGGCCTATGACCGGGAGATTAACGCGCTGAACGAGCATATTTCGGATTGCAGGTACATCCTGGACGAATTGCCAAAGGACTTCCACATCGGCGTGTACTGCCCGCTGTTCCATCCCAAGAACTCAGCAGTACCGAGAGGGTTTGCAAAATGACAAAATTCAGTATTCCCGGCAACAGGACCCCGCCTCCGTGCGGGGATTTCTGTGCCGATCGGGCGCTGGGCTGCCGCGCAGGCTGCGAGAAATGGAAGGCCTACGAGCAAAAGAAGGCGGCGGAGTATGCGGAGCGGGTGCTCAGGCAGCGGACAATCTACTCAGAGCTCGACACCCGGAGAAACAGCTACGATATTAACCGGAACTTCAAACGCTTGAGCGCTGAAAGGGGGTATGGCCATGGCGGACGCAACTTCTCCACTTGACGGGATGCCGCTGCATGAGCTTGTGGCGGTGCTCAGGACCGTTATATTAGAGAAACAGTGCTACGGAATCGGTGGAACTGGCGAGAATTGCGTTTCCTGCCCTTTGAAGGGTCTTAGCAGCTTCGATGAGTGCTGGGGCAGGTGCTGCATCGATGTGCTTTGCGGCCTCGTAGAACGGCTTTTAACGGCCATTCCGGACGTTGTATATTGCAATGAATGCAAATTCGGTGTATTGGAAGAACGTGGCGGCGTGCCATGTGTATCCTGCCGCAACGAACCCATGGCCTGGAACGGATACTGCGAGAGGGGGAAGAGACGATGAGCGAGGTAGGAAATAGCCTGACCCGGCGCGATATTCTAAACGCATCCTGGTCGGCTGCTGAGAGCAAATGCAGCGGCGGATGCTCGGATTGTGCGCTGGCGATCATCGACGGCCCGGAAAAGTGCCCATATTTTCTTCTCAGGCGCTGCGTTAACATGCTGCGCCAGGACGAGGTGACGATGAACGCGCTGATTAAAGGCGCGATTATTCATGTGTGAGGTGGAGCGCATGGAGCTGATGGACGTCTATATTCCCTATAGGCGGGGCAAACGCTGCGGGGTCAGCGTCTACGCCGGAAAAATGTTCCGCCGCAAGAAACGCGGAAGGTGGTGCGGTATTCGGTTCATGTTCTATCTGGAGCGCAAGGATGAGGAGGGCGATTGGATCTTTACGAACTGGGGATTCCTGACGATTCCGATTAGGAGGGTGGCAAACGAATGAAGACTGACGATCTGATTACGCTGCTTCGCTCGTGCGCGACCACTTCATGCCCGGAGGAGTGCCCGTATGCGAGCGACCTGGATACCTGCGAGTGCCGAATCATGAACGCAGCGGCCGACGCACTGGAGGACTACAGACGGAAGATCTCCGTGATGATCGGATTGGTGCTGGATCTGGCGCGGGACGAGGACATTGACGCGCAGGTGGCAGAGCTCTGCGACCCCACGGAATTCCGCGCGCACAGGGTGGCTTGCGACAGGCTGCTGGGCGTCGTGAAGGGACTGACCGAGGCGCTGATGGAGAAGGGAGAATGAGGATGGAATTTCTACTGTGGCCGATGATATTTCTGCTGCTTGGCGTGCTGGTAACGCTGTGCACGCTTCAGCTGCTGGTGTATCTGGATAGAACGCGGCCCAAGCACCGGCGCAGTATATTTGCCCCAAAACGGCCAAAATACGAGCCGAAACACGCCGTTGGCGGGTACAGCAGGCCTGCGATTGAGTACGGCTACCCAACGGCCATGCAGCCTCTGAAATGCGGCTGGAAGGGAGGAATGAGGCAGGGAAAACATTTGCTTGACAATGGCAAATAATGGCTGTATACTTGGGGTGAAAGAAAGGACTGAAAAGACATGAAAAAGATTCTGTGTGTAGTGCTAACGCTTCTGGTAGTGTTCTCGTGCGGGGCGAAGGTAGCGAGGGCGGAAGAAACTCCTGCTCAGTTGACACTTGGTGAACTCTTAACGCTGCGGAACGAAGTAAACGCTCTGCTTATCAAGCTGGACGAAGCGATTAACATAGCCAAAGAGGATGGAAGCGCTATGCCTTTCTACCCCGGGACGTATCTATGCGGCGAGAACGGCATAAAGCCTGGCACTTATATTTTCTATCCGACCAAAACAAGCGGCACGTATACCAGTGTTGACATTGACATATACGATGCGGACGGATCATGGGATGGGAACATTAACAGCAAGACCCTCGATCCAGTGGTAATCAGTGTACTGGAAGGCCAGATGCTCCGGCTGCAATACGCCTCCGGATACCTGATGAAGCCGCAATTCTGACGAGGAAGATGGGGGTATTCAAAACATGAAAAAGATTTTATGCTTGATTGCGACACTCCTGATGATATTCTCGTGCGGCGCGAACGTGGCGAGGGCGGAAGACCTGGAGAGCGAACTTGATGCCCTTGCGCAGGAATTAGCCGCTGACATAAACGAGCTCGGTGACCAGGAGCTTATCCTGCTGCGTGAAATGCTCAGAGGCCTAAATACTTATGTGGACATGCGGATATGCACAAAGATCACAGGTTCCGAAATCGACGGCCGCTCTTTCGAAAAAATCAGCACGGGAATCTACTACGGAGGATCTGATCTCCCTTCCGGAAGGTATCGAATCTATATTTGTGAAGTAGACGAGTCGACATGGGAAGCCCTCGTATGCGAAACGTACGCGGAAACTGCCGACCTGCTAATAATGGATTCTGTAGAGTCCTATAGGACCGGAGGAAATGCAGCGCGCCGCATGAAAGCTGGAGATAGCACCCAGATCGAATTGAAAGAAAACGGCGTTCTTGTAGTTATCGGAGGCTGGGGATATGCTGAACGAATCGGTGACTAACGCCCAATTTCTGCCCAGTTTTATATTCCAAAAAGTGGGCGCTGGCCAGTTTCTGCCCAGTTTTTGTTGAAAAATGGAAGGACGAAAACGCTGAAAAAGGGCCTCTGCCCAGTTTCTGCCCAGTTTTTAAAACAAAAGTGGGCAGCAAAAAACCCAGG
>ERZ1034873.145-NODE-145-length-42429-cov-5.276750_pt1 | contig 42429 bp, 38 predicted proteins | sample MGYA00520689_ERZ1034873 | MGnify/ENA primary metagenome ERZ1034873 (study PRJEB33766, sample SAMN09781722) | gut metagenome | biome: gut microbiome | host: Homo sapiens | place: Madagascar | study: EMG produced TPA metagenomics assembly of the PRJNA485056 data set...
CTATAATATATTTTTTTATCTAAATAATCAACCTTTAATTTAAAAATTTTACACTACTGCGCCTTTTGAAATGTAATGTCCGTTGTGTCCGGTGTCCAGTCCTCAAGATGCAGTGTTCCGGCAAGTCCGTCCAGACTCGGCATGATTTTTTCCAGCCGTTTGACCTTCTCCGTCAGGTAATCGGTACTTCCCACCTTCACTAAGATCTGCCCATAGCTTAATTCGAGGTCCTCTGATGAAACATATTCGATCGAATCCGGCACAAGCTTATATTTCTTTAATGTCTGCGTCAACGACAGCAATATTTTTAATGCCTTTTTATCGTCTAACTTCAGCTTCTCATAAAGAATAATATCCTTACAGCTTAAACCATTGATACGTGGAACTCCTTCGATCACATCCGAGGAGGTCTCCACCACAAAACCATCCTTGTCAAAATAGACATTCTGCCCAACGGAATCCATATACAGATAGCCGAGCAGCCCTTTTTCATAGACCTTGATTGCAAGTGTATGCGGAGACTTTAAGCTGACTTCCATGGTATCAATAAACGGAACTTCCTTCGTCTTTGTAAAACGGTACTTCAGATACACATACAGGGAATTCCAGGAATAATCATCATTTAAGACCCATTCCTGAATCTGCTTGTCCTCATACAGCTTATTCCCCTCCACTTCCACATTCTGTACGGTAAAAACCTTAAAAATAATCAATACCGCCAGAGCAAGCAAAAGCAGAAATATCAGAAATCCAAGCAGGAAATGTTTTCTTCTTTTTCGTTTTCTACGTTTATCCCGAATCATAATCTGTCCTATCCCTCTAATCGTATTTTCCGTGACACACTAAACGCAAGCCCGAGTTCTGCCAACAAAAAGGATGCCGACGTACCACCATAACTGATCAAAGGCAGCGTAATACCGGTGTTTGGAACAGTATTCGTTACAACCGCAATATTTAAGATAACCTGGATCGCAATGTGCGCCATAATACCAACTACCAAAAGTGCGCCAAACAGATCCGGTGCATTATTTGCGATTACCATAAACCGCCAGATCATAAGTAAGAACAGCAGGATAACACAAACAGCACCAAACAGTCCAAGCTCCTCACAGATAATGGAAAAGATCATATCATTCTGCGCCTCCGGAACAAAACCAAGCTTCTGCATACTTCCACCAAGTCCTTTTCCGAAAAGCCCGCCGGAACCGATCGCATACAGTCCCTGTAAGGTCTGATATCCCTTGTCGTATTTTTCCGGATGCAGCCAGATCTTAATTCGGCCTGCACGATACCCGGCAGTCAGAATAAAGACCGCTATACCAGAAGCAGCAATCAGAATCAAAACGATAAAATGCTTCCACTTCGGACTTGCCACAAAAGTCAGTGCCATTGCAATTCCCGCAATGATGACCGCGGTACTTAAGTTCGTGTAAGCAACCGGTCCAAGGATCGGAACCAGTGATGCAAAAATAATGATGACCGTCTTAAAATCCTCCATCTTCTTTGGTATCCGGCTGATGATCTTTGCAAGAAAAATAATAACTGCAATCTTTGCAAACTCAGACGGCTGGAAAGATAACGGGCCAAGCCGAAGCCATCTCGACTGTCCATGCGATTCCGATCCGGCAAAAATTACAAGCACACACAGACCGAATGCAACCAGATATGCAACCCCTGCAAAATGTGTCCAGACATGGTAATCGATCCGCGAAATAATAAACATTGCAGCAAATCCAAGACCTGTTGCAAACATCTGCTTTTTCAGATAATATGCATCATCGCCATACTTAAGCTGTGCATTATAGGAACTCGTACTATACAGCATAACAAGACCAAAGCATACAAGAAAAATGATGATAAACAAAAGTGTATAATCAAAATATTTAATTGTTTTTTCTTTTTTCTTCCGCGGTCCTCTGCTCATGCGCTTACTCCTTCAAATTACGAACGATGTCCTTAAAGATTCTTCCTCTTTCTTCATAGCTTTTGAACATATCCCAGCTTGCACATGCCGGAGAAAGCAGTACAGCATCTCCCGCTTCGGCATTCTGATAACAGATCGTAACCGCATCTTCTAAGCTGTCTGCGAACTCAATATCCGTAAATCCATGCCGCCTTGCACATTCTGCGATCTTTTGTGCGGTAACACCGATTAAAACCAGCTTTTTCACCTTGCCGTCAAAGGCTTCGATCCAGTCATCGTATTCGGACTGCTTATCATAGCCGCCACCGATCAAAAGCGTCTTACGGTTCATGGCGCGGATACCCTGGATTGCAGCATCCGTATTCGTTCCCTTCGAATCATTGTAAAAACGCACGCCACGTTTTTCTGTTACATATTCTATTCTATGCTCTACTGCCTGAAAACGAACTAAAACCTCACGGATTTTCTCCATCGGTACACCAAAACTGACTGCCATGGCAGTTGCTGCCATTACATTTTCGTAGTTGTGTACACCAAGCAGATTCAGATCATTTACATTGATCACAAGCTCTGCCTTACCATCTGTGGCATAACAGATGTTTTCTCCATCCAGATAAAAGCCGTTTTCTAACTTCCGCTTACTGCTGAAATAAACTACCTTCGTATGCAGTGTTTTTCCAAACTCACGTAATACCGAATCTTCATAATTAAGTACACAGGTCTGATCGGCCGTCTGGTTCTTCGTAATGCTCTCTTTCACCCGGATATAACATTCCATCGTATGATGGCGGTTTAAATGATCCGGTGTGATATTTAAGATTGCAGAAACCTCCGGTGTAAATTCCTGCGTTGTCTCTAACTGGAAGCTGCTGATCTCTGCAACCGTTACGGTATCCTCCGCCGTCTCTCTTGCCACACTGGTATAAGGGATTCCGATATTTCCAACGACCTTTACATCAGCAAAGTAGTTTTTCATGATCTCGCCAACCAGTGCGGTTGTCGTTGTCTTACCGTTTGTTCCTGTAATTGCAAGTACCTTCCCCTTCGAAAGCTGGTATGCCAGTTCAATCTCGCCAAGGATCAGCACCCCTGCATCCCGCATGGTACATACCATTGGAATATCGGTTGGTACACCCGGACTTAATACTGCCATATCAAAGCTCTTTAATTCTTCATCTGCCATCTCCCCGATCACGATCGGAATATCCGCAAAGGCCTCAGACTTTTTACGGATCTCCTCCGGATCGGCATCCTTATTACCTTCGAACAAAACAACGTCTGCTTTTTCTTCCTTCAACAGTCCACAGGCTGCCACTCCGCTGATTCCGGATCCGACAACCAGTATCTTTTTTCCCTGAAATTCCATGATTCCCTCTTTTCTGTGTCTAGCAATTTACACCTTTTATAATGCCAGTAATGCAATCAGACAAAGGATTGCTGTTACGATCGAAAATACAGCAACCACTCTTGTCTCTGACCAGCCGCCAAGTTCAAAATGATGATGGATCGGTGCCATACGGAAAATCCGCTTTCCACCGGTCTTTTTAAAGTAAGTTACCTGAATGATAACAGAAAGCACCTCTACTAAGTAGATCAGTCCGACGATCAGAATAAAGATCGGCATCTGAAGCATATATGCAGTACCTGCCACGAAACCGCCAAGTGCAAGTGAACCGGTATCACCCATAAAGACGCTCGCAGGATATACATTAAACAGTAAGAATCCAGTCAGCGCACCTACCACTGCGCAGGTGATCGGTTCGATTCCGCTGTTCATTCCAACTGCTACAACCGAGAAGAAAGTCGCAACCATGATCGTCACGCTCGATGCGAGGCCATCTAATCCATCGGTAAAGTTCGTTCCGTTTACCGTTCCGATCACAACGAAAAACATCAGTGGAATTGCAACCCAGCCGATATCCCAGTACTTTCCACCGGAAAACGGAACTAACATTGCAAGGGATACGCCGGAATATTTCCACATATATACGGCAAAGACCGCAGTTACAACGATCTGGCAGAGCATCTTCTGCCATGCTAACAATCCGTCTGATCTTCTTAATACTACCTTTAAATAATCATCTAAAAATCCGATCACACCAAATGCAACGGTTAAAAACAGGATCGGGACAATCTTCGGATAGTCCTTAATATAGAAAAGACTCGTAATGATAATACTTGCTAAGATCATAAGTCCACCCATAGTCGGGGTTCCCATCTTCTTCTGATGTGACTCAAGTTCCTTACGTTCTGTCTGCCCTACCTTTAACTTTCTAAGAAACGGGATTACGACCGGTCCGAGCAATGCACTGATTGCAAATGATATGATAACCGGGATTACTACTTCATATGACATATTTTCCTCCAATCGTACAACTTTTCTTATGTTCACACGCACTTCGCGTAGATGATCTGTGTGCAAACATAAGACACTGTACCTATTTTTATTAACTTATCTAGTATACGTTATTTTTACCTATCACGCAAGTATTCTATTGGCTAATCCGCCGCATCTGCGCCGTTATTTTCTTCCCCATTTTCCGGAATCTTCCCGTTTTTTTCAATCTTTAAGTAAGGCAGGATATTTTCAAATACATTTTTTACCACCGGAGCTGCGATCGTACCGCCATAATAGATTCCCTGTGGGTTGCGGATCACCAGTAAAACAAGGACCTTCGGATCCTCTGCCGGTGCGAAGCCCAAAAACGAAGAAATGTACTTATGTTCACTTCGCGGCAGTGTCTGTGAGGTAGCTGTCTTCCCCCCGATGGTATAGCCTTCGATATACGCCTTTTTCCCGCTTCCTTCGGACACCACTTTTTCAAGCAGCATCCGCATCGTCTCGGACGTTTCACGGCTGACAATTTCCCTCTTCTCTTCATAGGAAAAGGTCTTTATGGTATGCCCTTCCCGGTCTGTCGTGCGTACTGCAAAATGTGGTGTCACGCGCGTACCTCCGTTTACCAGAGATGAGACCGTAGTGGCAAGCTGGATCGGTGTGATCTGAAATGACTGTCCAAAAGAGATCGTTGCAAGCTCTACTAAGCCGATATTTTTTTTTGCATGCATGATCGTCGCAGCTTCTCCCGGCAGATCGATATTGGTTTTCGACAACAGACCGAACTGCTTAAAATAATGGTAAAAATTGTCTGCGCCAAGTCTTAAACCCACATCAATAAAAACAGGATTACAGGAATTTTCGATTCCCTGTACAAAGGTCTCTGCCCCATGCCCGGTCGTCTTATGACACCTTATCCTCCGGTCTTCCACCACGCGGTAGCCCGGACAGGAAAAGGAATCACTCAGCTTTACCACACCTTCTTCTAAGGCAGCACTTGCGGTGATCACCTTAAAAGTCGATCCCGGTTCATACGTATCATTGATACTCGGATTGCGCCACATCTGATTGAGCAGGTTCTGTTTTTCCTCTGCGGACAGCTCTCCTTCCTGCTCTGTATTCAGCTCATATGGCCGGTTTAAATCAAACTCCGGTACATTGACCATTGCCATGATCTCACCATTTTTCGGATTCATCACGATCATGCTGACGCTGTCTGCCTGTTTCTCCTGCATGACTTTTTTCGCTGCCTGCTGTGCATACATCTGGATATTATAATCTAAGCTGATACAAAGGTTGTTGCCATCCTCCGGCTCTAAGCGCATCTCACCCGCATTCTCGATCTCTACGCCTCTTGCATCTGTAAGTGTTAAGATCTTTCCGTTTGTTCCCTGCAGGTAAGAGTCGTACTTTACCTCTAAACCGATAATACCCTGATTATCCCCACCGGTAAATCCAAGCACCTTCGAAGCAAGACTGTCATAGGGATAATACCGCTTATAATCCTCATCGATCTTTACCCCTGCAAGTCCATATTCCCGGATCTTATCCCCCAGTGCTTTATCCACATTCGTCTGGATCCGTTCGACCGAACTGACCTTTTCAACACGCTTTCTTACTTTTTCTTCCGGCAGGTCTAATACCGTAGACAGCACCTCGATCACTTTTTCCGGTTCCCTGATCTGGCTGTGGATAACCGAAATCGTACAGACTGTTTTATTGGCAGCTAAAAGAACGCCATTGGCATCATAGATATTTCCGCGTGCCGCTTTGATCTCCCGCTCTCTTTCATGCAGATTCTCTGCCTTTTTTCCATAATATTCTGAGCAGAAAATCATTAGATAGACCAGTCTTCCGATCAGTATGATCGTCACAAGAAAAATAGCAGCAAACATGATCGTAATCTTCTTCCGGTTAAAGGTCTTATTGCGATACATAACATAACCCCATAAAAGCCATTAATATAATCTATTACAACTTTTACGGGGTTATGTTTCTTACACGTATTTCTGCTATTGTGCATCCGGATTGTCTACCGGCGCATCAATTGTACTTTCTTTTTCATTTTCTGCCTGTGCCTTATCCGTATCCTCCGGAAGGCTTTCCGGTGTATCGGTCGGTCCATCTGCCGGTGAACCATCTGCCGACGGCTCATCTGCCTCTGTTACTTCCTGATCCGGATAGATATTCATATAAGGAAGTGCTTCCGTTAAGATCTCTTTTACAATCCCCTGTGCATAGGTACTGTGTGCCTCATCCTCTGCGTTTGGCTCATCTACGACCACGTAAATGACAACCTGCGGATGATCCTGTGGTGCATAACCAATAAAGGATACCAGATAATTACCCTGTCCACGCGGTAACTTCTGGGCAGTTCCCGTCTTACCACCCATGGAGTATCCATCCACATGTGCATACTGTCCGGTTCCGCCCTCGCAGACCGTTCCGTACAGATAATCCTTCACCTGATCACTGGTCTGTTTTGAGATCGTCTCTTTTAACAGCACTGCCTCATTTTCCTGTATCGTATTTCCAGCTTCGTCTGTGATCTTCCTTACCACATGCGGCTGATAATAGGAACCGCCGTTGATGATCGAACAAAAACCGCTTGCAAGCTGGATCATCGTTGTATTGAAGTTCTGTCCGAATGCATTGGTTGCAAGGTTGATCGTTGTAAGTTCATCTTCCTTAAAGATCAATGAATCTGTTCTCGCCTCTCCCGGAAGATCGATATTCGTCTTATAACCAAATCCGAAGATCTTCTGATACTTTGCAAAATTTGCCGGTCCGATCTTATAGGACATCTGCATCAGGGAATCATTACAGGAATCCATGATCGCCTTTTTCATCGTCTCTAAACCATGACCACTGGTATTCACACAGTGAATATCATGTCCGGAGATTGTCTCGTAACCATCGCACATGAAGGTCATGTCATTCGTCAGTGTTCCGGTCTCAAGTCCTGCGGCTACCGTAAACGGCTTTGCTGTAGAACCCGGTTCATAGGTATAGGTTGTACAGAAGTTATTCCACATATCATTCAATGCCTTTAACTTCTCTTTATCATCCATTGCCGCGATTTCTTCGTCCGTATAGTATGCGGAAAGATCCCATGGATTCGTCAGGTCATAGTTCGGATAATTTGCCATCGCAAGCACTTCGCCATTGTTCGGATCCATCATAAGGACTCCGATATGCTTTGCACCCGCACCTTCCCGCGCTGCATTCGTGTTCTGCTCCACAAAGTCTTTGATCTTATTCTCTACAATCGTCTGGATATTGGCATCGATCGTAAGTACCACATTTTCTCCATTGACTGCCGGCTTTACGGTCTTCTCAAAATTGTTATCCGAATTCAGATATCCATACTCTCTTCCGTTTACACCGTTTAGTGTGCTGTTATAATAGTTTTCCACACCATTCATGCCCACATTTCCGCTCGTGGTAAAACCGATCACCGCACTTGCCAAGGATGCATACGGATACTTCCGGATATATTCTTTTTCAAACCAGATCCCCTTGATGGACGAACCGGTCTTTTTATCGTTCTGCATCTCCACGAAGCTCTGGATCTCTTCATACGGAAGCCGCTTTGCCAATACGTTATACTGGCTCTTTGGCTTATTCTCGATCAGATCCCTTACCTTCGATTCATCGATCTGATCCGCAAAGCATGTCCGCAGTGCCGTGATCGTCGGTTCAATATTATCGGTATTGCTGTTTAACACCTTACAGTCTAAGATCACGTTGTATACATCCACACTGGTCGCGAGGATTGATCCCTTGCTGTCTGTGATATTTCCACGCTGGTACGGAAGGATCGTACTATCATATTCCTGCTGGGACAGGACACGCTTTTCGTACTTCTCCCCCTTCTGATATTCGATCCACATCAGTCTGCCGATCAATCCGATCAAAAGTAAAGTGACCACACCGAAAATCACGATCAGCTTCTTCTGCATTTTTTTCGTAAAACGTTTTGGTACTCTTACACGCTTTTTTCTTCTTCTTTTCAATGCTTACACTCTCTATTTCTCCGGTATTTCACCATACTGATTCATATAATCATCTTCATCTACAGAGTAGTATATGATCTGATCCTTGCCTGCATATACCATTCCAAGCTGGTTCATAGCAACATCCTTTACGGTATTCAGGTCTACAGATGTGCTTAAACGCTTCATTGCCGCATCATTATCTGCCTTCAGATCTGCGATCTGGCTCTCTAATGCTGCAATATTTTTCATACGTGAGGTCACGGTGGACTGTATCTGTATATATGCCCCCGAAACCAATGCTGTCACCAGTGCCGCAGCCGATAAAAATGCCACATAACCACGTGTCATCTGCATCTCATGCTCCTGATTTTTCCGGGCCACATGACGGTTTCTGCGCTTTGCTTCCCGTCTCTGTTCTTCTCTCTGAACCCGGTAATCCGGTGCAGCTTCTAACTTTCTTACGGTATTTCCGTCAATATATATGTTTGTATGTCGTCTGTCTCTTGCTGTCATAAATGCTTCTCCCTTTGATAACTTCCCCTGTTTACATGGATCCGTGTCTGATCCTTTCCCCTGATTCTATACACGTTCAAACACTCTAAGCTTTGCACTCTTCGAGCGGCTGTTTTCTTCTAATTCTTCCTCGGATGGTAAAATCGGCTTTCTTGTGATCACCTTACCCTTAGATACCTTGCCACATACACATACCGGGAAATCACTCGGACAGGTACATGGATTCTCGTTCTTGCGGAAAATCGTCTTCACGATCCTATCCTCTAAGGAATGGAAGGTGATAATACAAATCCTCCCTCCCGGACTTAGCAGATTGATCATCTCATCTAACGTATCCTTCAACACATCCAGCTCCCGGTTTAACTCAATCCGGATTGCCTGAAAGGTACGCTTTGCCGGATGTCCACCGGTTACCTGTACTTTCATCGGAATGGATGCGCGGATCACGTCGATCAATTCTCCCGTGGTCTCCAGTTCTTTGATTTTTCTCGCTTCCACGATATGCTTTGCAATGTTTTTTGCAAAACGGTCTTCGCCAAAATCGCGGATGATACGATATAGTTCTTTTTCACTGTAATGATTTACAATCTCTTTTGCAGTAAGCGTCTGCCGCTGATCCATACGCATGTCCAATGGAGCATTCGTATCACGGTAGGTAAATCCACGCTCCGGTGTATCTAACTGAAACGACGATACCCCGAGATCTAACAGAATACCATCTACCCGTTCGATTCCAAGCCGGTGCAGTTCCTCTTTCATATTACAGTAATTGTTCCGGACGATCGTCACCTTGTCTGCATATGGTTCTAACCGCTTCGTTGCAGCTGCGATCGCATCTGCATCCTGATCGATACCGATCAGTCTTCCGGTCGTCAGCCTTTTTGCGATTTCAAAGGAATGCCCCGCTCCACCTAAGGTTCCATCCACATAGATGCCCTCCGGTCTGATATTCAGTTGCTCGATGGTCTCGTCCAACAGGACGGATCTGTGCTTAAACTCCATACACACTCCTTATATACTAAGTCCCAACTCTGCCATATGCTCTGCGATCTCATCCATATCATCATAAGAATTCGTCTCCGTCCAGCGATCCTTGCTCCAGATCTCGATCCGGTTCAATACCCCGACGGAAACTACATCCTTCTGTAGATCTGCGAATTCCCGCAATACCGTAGGAAGCAGGATTCTGCCCTGCTTGTCTACTTCACAGCTTGCTGCGCCTGCAAAGAAAAATCGTGAGAACTTTCTGGCATCCTTGGTGGTAAGTGGAATGTTACGGAACTTTTCTTCGATATTCTGCCATTCTTCGTTCGGGTAAACAAACAAGCACCCATCTAATCCCTTTGTCACAACAAATTCATCGCCTAACTGCTCTCTGAACTTGGAAGGGACTATCAGCCTGCCTTTTGCATCCAATGTGTGGTTGTATTCTCCCATGAACATTGTTATACCCTCTGCAAGGTTTTAAACGGTTCCGTAACGCCTGTATGTTTTCCACAGGTTATCCACTTATCCACCACTTCGAACCATTTCTCACCACTTTCCACCACTTTTAGTACAATCTTACCCCACTTGTATCTAAAAATCAATACCAGAATATTTATTTACATAAAAAATTAACCATATTTTCCGGCAAAAAAGGACAGCAGTCATAGCATTTTGCCATAACTGCTGTCCTTTTTGTCTTCCACATGTGTTCATACACACTCTTTTTCCCGCTCACACAGATCAATATAATCTGCGATCAGTTGATCCAGATATACACTCTTGTCATAAAACTCACTTACGCTCTCTCCACTCTCTAACGCAAGATGCAATCTGGCCCGGGCATCCTCGATCTCCTGTTGCAGTATCTCTCTACTCATACGTGTCTCTCCTATGCTCTTGTCACTTCCTGTTCTTAGTATCTGTTCTCTCTCTTTTTCTAATCCACCATTATCTTCCACGCAAAAGAACCGGTGAAAGTTCTCTTGCATATGCTCATTCTAATCTCATTATTCCCAAAAATCAAACAAATTGTTCCCCTAAAATTCGCCACTGTTCGACAAAAAGGCGCTCAATCATGCCTAAATCGAACAATCGCAAAAAACGACATTTCCATTTTTTTCCAAAAAACTATGGCAGATTGTATATCAATGTTCGATTAGCAAATAAAAGTTTGCTTTACATAGTTTGTGCATTTTGCCTTTTGAATTTTTAAAAAGAATCTTTTGACACCCGAATCCTATACAGCAAAAAAACAGGTGGATATAAAACATCTGTCTTATATCCACCTGGCTGTTACTCATGAAACACTCGATACTAACCGCAGCAGAAGGTTCCACATTCTGTCTCACTGCAGCAGCAGGCGTTTCTTCCTGCAACGTCAATACCGGATGCCTTACACTGACAGTTTTCATTGTGTACACACTTTTCTGCCTTACAGGAAACATCGGTTGCTTTCTTCGGTTCACCGGTATAGTTTTTCACCATGTCAGAGGTCTTTTCCGCAAAGCTTCCACAGCAGGTCTCTCCACTGGTAGTCGCACTCTTGCCCTCGACCATAATACCATCCTTGCAACAACAGGAATCCTCGTTATAACGACAGCTTGCCACGGTACAATTTAATTGTGTCATACAAATCTCCTTTCCATATCCTGTTTGATCACAGGTCTTACGGAATTAGTATCTCCCGGAGATTTTATTTTATGAAATTATTTTATTTTTCCTGCTCCTGTACTTCCTCTACACGGATTGCCTTGGTACGGATCTCTTCGCAGATCGCATCGATGAATTCCTGTAAGGACTTGCTTCCTTCATCACCTGCATAACGGCTTCTTACGGAAACGGTACCTTCTTCTGCTTCCTTTTGTCCGACAACTAACATGTACGGAACCTTGGCAAGTCTGGTCTCGCGGATCTTGTATCCGATCTTCTCAGAACGGTTATCCACGGTTGCATCGATATGATTTTTCTTCAATTCTGCAAGTACTTTCTCTGCATAATCGGCATATTTTTCGGAAATCGGAAGCACACGAACCTGCTCCGGACAAAGCCAGGTAGGGAACTTTCCGGCATAGTGCTCGATCAGCCATGCAAGGGTACGCTCATAGCATCCCATGGAAGTACGGTGGATGATCCACGGAAGAACCTTTTCCCCCTTCTCATCGATATAATACATGCCGAACTTCTCTGCACTGGCGCAGTCAAGCTGGATTGTTACCATGGTATCTTCCTTACCATAGACATTCTTCGCCTGAATATCGATCTTCGGACCATAGAATGCTGCTTCTCCATCTGCTTCTGTAAACGGGATATGGTTCTTGTTCATAACATCACGCAGATACTGCTGTGTACTGTTCCAGTATTCTTCATCTCCAAGATACTTCTCCTTATTATCCGGATCCCATTTTGACAGACGGTACGTTACATCTCCGTCAATACCAAGTGTCTTCATTACATAATGACACAGCTCCGTACATCTGGTCAGTTCTTCCTCTGCCTGATCCGGGCGAAGGATGATATGTGCCTCTGTGATCGTAAACTGTCTTACACGGGTCAGTCCGTGCATCTCTCCGGAATCCTCGTTACGGAACAGCGTGGATGTCTCTGCCATACGATATGGAAGATCACGGTAAGAATGCTGCTCGTTCATATATACATAATACTGGAATGGACAGGTCATCGGACGAAGTGCCATTGTCTCCTTGTCATCGGAATCCTTATTCAGGATAAACATTCCGTCCATGTAATGATCCCAGTGTCCGGAGATCTTATAGAGGTCTGCCTTTGCCATCAGTGGTGTACGTGTTCTGACATAGCCCCACTCGTTATCCTCAAGATCTTCGATCCAACGCTGTAACTTCATGATCATCTTTGTTCCCTTAGGTGTGAAAAGTGGAAGTCCCTGACCGATCACATCTACGGTCGTAAATAAGCCCATCTCACGTCCAAGTTTGTTATGGTCACGCATCTTTGCATCTTCAAGCTTTGCAAGATGTTCCTTTAATTCGTCCTTCTTATTAAAAGCGGTACCATAGATACGATGTAAGCGTGCCTTGTTGGAATCTCCTCTCCAGTAAGCCATGGAAGAGGAAAGCAGCTTATATGCTTTCACGCCTTTGGTACTCATCAGATGTGGTCCTGCACACAGATCGACAAATCCGCCCTGATCATAGAAAGAGATCTCTGCATCTTCCGGCAGATCTTCAATCAGTTCTACCTTATATGGTTCGTTACGATCCTGCATGAACTTGATCGCTTCTGCTCTTGGAAGGGTAAATCTCGTAATCTCATGACCCTCCTTGATGATCTTTTTCATCTCAGCCTCTAACTTATCAAGATCCTCTCTGGAAAACGGCTCAGAATCAAAATCATAATAAAATCCATCATCGATTGCAGGTCCGATTGTAATCTTTGCATCCGGGAACAGACGTTTTACTGCTTCTGCCAAAACATGGGATGCCGTATGACGGATCACACGCAGTCCCTCCGGATCACTTGCCGTCACAATATTTAATTCGCAGTCCTTATCTACAACAGTACGAAGATCTACGATCTCACCGTTTAATTCACCTGCACATGCCACACGTGCAAGTCCTTCGCTGATATCAGCTGCGATCTCATACACTGATTTTGCTTCGTTGTACTCTTTGACAGAGCCATCTTTTAATGTAATCTTCATCTTTATTCCTCCTTAATATATATTGAACAAAAGTGTGCTTCGCACACTTCCGCGTTCAACTTCTATCAATAGCACAGCTTTTGTTCCGCGCGCGAGCTGCGCATCTTTGTAAGCAGGCATACATGCCTGCTTTTGCTATATCAGAAATTTTCGATACAGCAAAAAACGTCCCTGATATGTAATCCTACATATCAGGGACGATACTTACCGCGGTTCCACCCTTATTCTCTGCTCCTGCACCTGCGCAGATCACAGAATCTCATTTGACGATAACGGAATCACCGGACCGGATTGGGGTCACTCCAAGGTAGTCTTCAGATAATCTCCACAAGAACGCTTCCAGCCAATGCATTCCTCTCTGCTGCTTCTAATTACCCTACTCGTCTTGTCATTGTGTTTGCTTTCTTTTGTTATCTGCTATTCTAGTCCCTTTTTGGAGTTCTGTAAAGACCCTTTTTATAAATTTCTGTCATCAGCGTCCGCAACAGAACTTGTACTTCTTACCACTTCCGCATGGACATGGATCGTTACGTCCGATCTTCTTGCCTACGATAACGGTTCCGGACTTCTTCTGCTTGATATATAACTTATGTCTGGTCTCTGCATCGAAAATATCCTTCCACTGCGGCAGCTCATAAAGCCAGTCAGCCTTCGCATCTACCATATTCATATAAAGCTTCTCTTTATCAAAAGCAAGGCTTACCTTCGTATCCTCTTCCATTGTATCGATTGGATTCGGCTCAATTAAGCTGTCATTAATTCCATCTAAGAAACCTGTCATATCCATAATGCTTAAGCCAAACTTCTCAGCAAGTTCCTTAACCGTACCCTCAACCTTCTCATCCGGGTTCGTTAAAAGTTCTTCATATACACCACGTTCAATTGCAAAATATCTCTGCCAGAACTTCTGTAACTGTCCTCTATCTGTCTCCTGATTATAGGCAACTTTCTGCCATTCTTCCAATAATGCCATTTTTATACCATCCTTTTCATTATTCCAATGCCGTTTGCTACGGCTCTTTGATTATTATAGCATATCCTGTCCTATTTTCAAAACATTTTCTCAGGCATTTTTGCATACTCTTCTTCGAGCAGCTGCACACTTTCTTTTAAGCAGTCTAACAGGATCGGATTAAAACTTCCACACTCTCCACTTAAGATCATCTCTAATGCTTTTTCATGGGAATATGCCTTTTTATAAACACGCGGACTTACCAGTGCATCATAGACATCCACGATACTTACCACCTGGCTCCAGATCGGGATCTCATTCCCCTTTAAGTGATCCGGATATCCACCGCCATCCCAGCGTTCATGATGATACCTGCTGATATCAAGACAGTACTGACGCTGTTCTTCGTCGAAGGAAAGATTCAGTGTCTTTAAGATCTCATACCCCTTTACCGTATGTTCCTTCATCTTCTCGAATTCATCTGCCGTCAGTCTGCCCGGCTTATTTAAGATCGTATCGGAAATCGCGATCTTGCCGACATCATGGAGTGCTGCCGCTTCTGCGATCTTTTCGATCGTATCCTCCGTCAGCTTCCATTCCGGTTCTTTTACTGCGATCTTTTTTAGCAAGATCCTGGTCAGAGACTTCGTCCGTTTGATATGTTCCCCGGAATCCATATCCCGGAACTCTACCAGATTACTTAAGGTGTCGATAATTCCTTCGGTATATTCCCGGTACAGCCGCTGCTCCTCAATCAGCTTCTGCTGGGCATCCTTTAGCTCTGTTACATCCATACGGATCACAAGATAAACCGGACAGCCATCTCCATCGTTGATCCTCGTTCCTCTTGCCTGCACCCAGTGTATCTGCTTTTTGCTGTCCTGTTCCCGGTACACAATATCAAACGGAACGCCCATTCTGGTAATGCGGTGAAGCTTGTACTGTACGCTTTCCCTGTCATCAAACAGAATATGTTCCAGATATCCTCCATCATAATCTTCAACGGTCTTTCCCATCATATCGTAAAAGCTCTGGCTTGCATTCAGAATACTCATCCGTTCATCCATCCGCATGATCATAACACCACCCGGAATCGACTGATAGGTCGCATTCAGCTGGATTGCAAGCTGTCGTTCCATCTGCTTACGCTTATCAATATTACGCACCACAAAGACACACAGCCTGTCCTGATCAAACGGATCCTGAATCGGAATACAGCGAAATGAGATCCAGTGACAACCGTCTTCATCCTTCTTGCGGTACTCACCATAGATCTCTGTCGCTGTCTTTGTCTGTTCTTCTAACCGTTCGATGGAAAAAACCTCTTCAAATTCGCTCCGGTCATCCGGATGGATCATCTGTAAAAAGCGGTCATGGCTCTCAGACAGATCCGACGTTACCCCCATATGGATACTACGCTCTCCACTGCTGTCATAGGATGTAAACGTTCCCTTCGTGAAGTTGCCATAGGCAAGTGCCTCGCTCATCACGGTTGCCGCCTTATCTGTCATCCGGTTATAGAGGATTGATTCCTGAATATCCGGTGCATGGATCTGCGGAACTACCGTAATAATATACGCAGGTATCGTATCCTCCCACAGATATTCATCGGCTGTCCGTTCCACAAACCCGTGCCACTTCTCGTTATAATCAATGGTCAGGTTCTCACAGCATGCTCCATGCATCGTAAAAACCGGACACTTTCTGCACCTTTCTCCCGTACCACAGCAGCTTTCCCCAAGCTGCATATCCGGCTCCATGATCTTCATTTTTTTATTATAATAGAGCAAAGTAAAATCGTCCCTGCGGATCACATAGATGCCAAGAGATGCGATCGAATCTCCAAACTGACGTATCTTTTCCATAGATGCCCCCATACTTCCTGACTGTTTATTCACATCTTACCATATTTCTGTCCCTTTTTCCTTGTCGAAAATTGACAAGACATGTTTACTTTTTTATTGTTGACAATACAGATCTTTGTCCCAAAGACGATAAACCACCTGCCACATATAACCCTCTGTATCAAGATCATTTTATTTTCAAGTTCATTACTGAAATCAATCAAAAATCCTCGTAATATCCTGGTATCTGTTGATTACACAATAGATTTCTACATACGCATTACTTACCTTGTAGATAAGCACATAATCTTCCCATATCGCATATTTGTAATCTGTCCGAAAGCTGACTCGTTTTGAAAGATCTGAACCAATTTCCGGAAACATCTGAAGATTTTCAAATTTACCGTAAATTTCCTTTATGGTCTTTACAGCATATTCTTCGTTATCTTCAGCAATATAATCCCGAATATTCTTCAGATCCTTTGCAACAATCGGGTTGATCCGCAGTTTTAACATCTTATTCCCCCACAAGTGCTTTCAATTCGTCTAAATTCAGCCAACCTTCACCGTCTTTTACTGCCTCTTCGGCCTCCTGCAGCTTCATCAGAAGCTTTTTCTCTGCACGGTCACGCTCGTAATCTTCAATATCCATAACCACAAAACGTCCTCTGCCATTCTTGGTCAGATATACCGGCTCCCCTTTATGACAGTTTTTCAAAACTTCATTATAATTTCTCAAATCAGATACCGGTAAAATATTTGCCATATTCTTTCAGCTCCTTCCTTTGATTTCATATCGTTTTTACTACTTTTATTATACACAAATAGCTGTAAAATTCAACGTGGATTTTTACAGCTATTGAGATGTTTCCTTGTTATCTGTGTTATTCTACATCAAGTGTAATCCGATTCTTACACTTACAGCATCGACATGCAAAGGAACCGAAAATCATATCTGTATCTACCATTTCCGGTTCCTTTGATATATAATAAGGCTTATTACTATATATAAAAAGTGAGGTTTTCTATGAAAAAGATAAAACGTATCTTAGCAGTCGTTGGTGTCATCCTTTTAGTCGGTCTTTATCTCTCAACACTGGTGTTTGCCCTGATCGGAAGCCCGGACGCCATGAACTGGTTTAAGGCTTCGATCGTTGCAACCGTAATTGTTCCTGCTCTGCTCTGGGCATACACCATGATCTACCGTCTGCTTAAGAATCATTATTCTGCCAAAGACGAAAAATAATGTTCCTCTATTCCGTTGCAGATTCACTTTCTGCCGGTTCTGTTTCCGTCTCGGTATCCGGCTCCTTTGTCAGATCTTCCACACTCTTTGCAAAAGAAGCTCCGACAGAGGTGCTGCTTAAATATACCGTCTGATCCTCATCTTTCATCAGATAATATTCGCTCAACATTGTATTTTCTGATCCAGCCTTTAAGGTTGTCGTACCATCTGCGGTTGTCACAGTAATGGTATTAGACGGATTGTCAAGTCCATAGTCAGATAAGCTGTCATAATCTGTGATCTTATCCGTTGCTTCCACGGAAAGAATGCCGGAAAGCATGGATGTGATCTTCGACGAATCAATCGGGATCGTCTTATCCTTGTTGTAATACCAGGTATCTTCTTCTTTGACAAACTCTAAGGTCTGATCTTCATACTGATAGGAAAATGCGGTGATATCATCACTCTTTAGATCCGTAAGTGTGATCTTTTCTGCGGCTTCTTTCACCTCTTCTTTTTCACTCTGTTTCTGATTATAAATCCGTATTCCAACATATGCCGCAACACAGAGGATGAAAAGGATCACCAGTATCAGAAATTGCTTTTTTTGTCTCTTCATTATCTCTTTCTCCTTTTTACCCAGATTACAATACCTGCGATAAGCAGCAATACCGGAATCACAACAATTCCAAAGATTGCACCAAGCATCGTAACTGTCGCATTGACCGTCAGTGTAGATGTATCATAAGACTTCACCGGAATTACAGTTGTGCTCTCGCCGGAATCGCTGACAAGGTTTGTAATTGCATCGGAAAACAATGCACTGTTGTTGCCGGACACCATCTGATCCGCATCATCGGTAAACATCATCTGGCAGGAATAAATGATCAGTTCAGTAGTGTTATCATCATCCACCTTCTGCTGTACATCAAGTCCGATCGTAAACGGTCCGTTGATGTCGCCATCTTCTTTCTCTAAGGTTGTCAGATTCGCAACATCCTGCTTCACATAGGAATCATCTGATGTCGTAAGTAACGGTGTATAGGTAATCTGGCCGGTTGTATCTTCCGTCGAATCCACACTCTCTGTACTATCCTCATTCTTTGGATAGGTTATTCCCATTGCACTCGGCGCAAATACATATCCACCGGATGCGGAGGTCGTAAGGCTGCCGGATGCAATATCCGGAAGCAGATAATATGGCTGCTGGTAATAGTGATCCTTATCACCTTCTACCACAATACCATCCTGAAGACTTACCTGATATGCTTCTAAGATCGACTTGAAGTTCGTCATATCCTCTGTCGTATAGGTAGTTGAGATCAGAACCTTTCCACCCTTTTGCAGATAAGAAATGATCTTTGCCGCATCATCCTTGGAAAAATCAGAGGTCGGTCCATTTATGATGACTGCCTTTGCATCCTCCGGGATCTCATCGTATTTTAATAAGTTAATGGACTGTGAGGTGATATTTGCCTTCGTGATCACTTCCGAGAAGTTACCGGAAAGTGAAGTTTCTCCATGACCTTCGATCTCATAGACTACCGGCATATCATCGCTGGTTACATATTCGATCGCACTTGTGATCTGACCCTCACCATCGTAACCGGTCGTCTGATAATTATAAGAAGAATCATAATTGCCCTCGTACATCTTATTGTAGTTGACCAGCTTGTTTCGTTTGTCACTGACAACGATCAGACTGTTTCTCGTTACGGAAGTATCATCGGTATAGGTCTGATAAAAATTCGGGTATTTTGCAGGGTCCTTGTATACGACTTTTACATGGGAACTTTCTGCCTTATAACGCTCTAAGGTCTTTGCTACGGTCTCATCTGCAGACTTTTCTGCTGCAAGGACATAGATCGTAACATCCTCATCTAACTTCGAAAGCATTTTTTTCGTATCATCTGTCATCGAATACAGATGATTTGACGTTGCATCCAGCTGTGTGATCGTAGACGGGAGTGCCTGCACAACGAGATTGACTACGACTGCAAGCGCAACTGCAAATGCGACCATTCCGGTACTGAATACACCAAGTCCGATTTTTTTCACACTCATGCTCCAGCGTCTCTTCTGGATTGACTGTACGGTTAAGAATAAAAACAGGACGATCAGTGTCAGATAATAAATCACTCCACTAAGATCAAACATGCCGGATGAGAAATTATCAAGCGGTGAAGTCAGATCATAACAACCTAAGATCTTCGTCAGAAGATTCCCGGAGCTTGCGATCAGCCCGCAGATGCTTCCCATCATATAGCCGACAAACAAGGCTGCAAAGGTGATAACTGCTGCGATCACCTGACTCTCGGTCAGAGAGGATAAAAACATACCGATCGCGATACAGCTTAAGCCATACAGCCAGAATCCAAGCAGTGCCGCATAGCTTTCTCCAAAGGCGACGGTTCCAAATGCCGATAAGATCAGCGGGGTAACTGCGATCACTGCAATCACAACCGTATAAACCGCTGCCATTGCAAGATACTTGGCTGCAACCACTTTTCCAACCGATACCGGAGCGGTTAAGATCATCTGATCTGTTTTATTTTTCCGTTCCTCTGCTAAGCTACGCATCGTTAACAGCGGTACCGTGATCAGAAAAATAAATGAGATTGCCGATAATGTATTGCTGATGGACGGGTATCCATAAACAAGATTGTAAACGTAAAAATATAACCCATACAGACACAGGGTTACTGCAAGAAAAAGCCATCCTATGACTGACTGGAAATATGCTTTGAATTCTCTTTTAAATATTGCTGACATCAGGCTGTTACCTCCTCATCCTTTTCTTTCTGATCCGCTGCCGGCTTTGGCACGGATGCTGTCTCTGTATTCGAAGTCAGCTCTAAGAAAATATCCTCTAAGGACTTTCCGCCTGTCTTCATCTCAAGAATCGGAAGCTTTGCATCTGCACATGCAAAAAATACTGCTTCCCGGATGTCCGCCTGCTTTGTGGCACTTAACTTCACCTGTGTCGTGCCCTCTTCTGTACCGGATGTGATCTCGGACTTTGCAATATCCGGGATCTGGCCAAGCGCCTGCCCTGCCTGCACTTCGTCGGATCGTAAGGTAAGCTCGATCTCCTGTCCGCCGGACATCAGATTCGTCAGATTCTCTGTGGTGTCCGATGCCACCAGCTTACCCTTTGATATGATAAATACATGATCGCACACGGCACTGATCTCGGAAAGAATATGGGAACTTAATATAATTGTATGCTTTTTGCCAAGATCCCGGATCAGCTCCCGGATCTCTATGATCTGCTTTGGATCAAGTCCGACCGTCGGCTCATCTAAGATCAGTACCTCCGGGTATCCGAGCACTGCCTGTGCAAGTCCGACTCTTTGTCGGTATCCTTTGGAAAGATTACGGATCAGACGGCTCTTCATATCCGTGATCTTTGTTAAGTCCATTGCTTCTTTTACATACTGTTTCCGCTTTGCCTTCTCAATCTTCTTTAATTCTGCGGCAAAATCCATGTATTCCTGCACGGTCATATCCATGTATACCGGTGGCAGCTCCGGCAGGTAGCCGATGCACTTTTTTGCCTCCTCCGGCTGTGCGAAGATGTCAAAGCCATTGATCTTCACTTCTCCGCTCGTCGCTCCTAAGTATCCGGTAATGATGTTCATCGTCGTAGACTTACCGGCTCCGTTTGGTCCTAAGAATCCATAGATTTTTCCTGATTCAATCTTCAGATTCAGATCATCTACTGCTGTATGGTCACCATACTTTTTCACCAAATGATTGATCTCAATCACAATTACTCCTCCTTTAGACTATCTTTTCTCAGATACTATCTTATTTTTGAATTGTGTTGAAAAGAAGATGAATTTGTGTTTTTTATGTGTCCGGACAGACCACAGCAAAAGACCGTCAGATATTCGGAAAGAATATCTGGCGGTCTTTTCTTACATATATCATATGTGCACTTTGTCTGCTTCCATTACGCACAGGCATATCTGCTTCTACGCATCCACACCAAGTTCGTGCAGTTCCTGCTTCGCCTGCTCGATCGAATGGAATACGATTCCATGCATGCCCTGTTTTCTGGCTGCTTCTATGTTATCGGTGCGGTCGTCGATAAAGACGCACTCCTCCGGCACCAGATCAAACCGTGCAAACAGGGTCTGGTAGATCTCCGGCTCCGGCTTGATCTGACCGACTTCATAGGAGAAGATCCTGCCATCTGCAAGCTCGGTACAGCGCAGTGCCTCTCTCGTCTTATTGTAGGTATCCTTGCCATAATTCGAGAGGATATAGACATGGTAGCCATTTGCCTTTAAGCTCTTAATCCAGTCCTCGGAATAGGAGAAGGTCCAGATTGCATCCGACATATGATCCCAGAACAGGCGGATCTCACGCTCATACTGCGGAACCTTTTTGATCATGCCGCCAAGGATCTCTTCATCCGGCAACACCCCACGGTCAAACTCACTCCACTGTACGGTGCGGACGGTCGCATCTAAGATCTCCTCAGCGGCTGCATCGTCAATGCCTAAGCCCCTTAAGGCTGCAAGTGGTGCCCACTCTACTAATACATTTCCAACATCTAATACAACATTTTTTATCATGGTCTGCATCTCTTTTTCTAATTGCTATAGGAAGGATCGGTACCCTTCTGATTAACGGAAGATAATGTCATCTCTTCCCGGTCCGTTGGATACCATGGTGATCGGATAACCAATCTTCTCTTCTACGAACTCAATATATTTTCTACAGTTCTCCGGAAGATCCTCATACTTTTTGATTCCGCGGATGTCACATTTCCAGCCCGGTAATTTCTCGATGACCGGCTTTGCCTTCTCAAGCTTTGCAGTTACCGGGAAGTCGGTTGTGATCTCTCCGTCAATATCGTAAGCAACGCATACCGGGATCTCGTCTAAGTAACCAAGTACATCTAATACGGTAAATGCAACGTCGGTTGTTCCCTGCAGACGGCATCCGTACTTGCTGGCTACACAGTCGAACCATCCCATACGTCTCGGACGTCCTGTAGTTGCGCCGAACTCGCCGCCATCACCGCCGCGCTTTCTTAATTCATCTGCTTCTTCGCCAAAGATCTCGCTGACAAATGCTCCTGCACCGACTGCGGATGAATATGCCTTACATACGGTTACGATCTTCTTGATCTCATATGGCGGGATACCTGCTCCGATCGCACCATAAGCTGCAAGTGTGGAGGAAGAGGTTACCATTGGATAGATTCCGTGATCCGGATCCTTTAAGGTTCCAAGCTGACCCTCTAATAAGATCTTCTTTCCTTCCTTGATCGCGTTGTCCAGATATGCAGACACATCACATACATATGGTGCAACCATATCACGGTATTCGTGTAAGGTAGCTAATAATTCTTCTTCTTTTAACAGTGGCTTGTGATACATGTGCTCTAATAAAATGTTCTTTGTCTCACAGGTACGTTTTACTTTTTCCTGTAACAGCTCTTCATCAAAAAGTTCACTAACCTGGAAACCAATCTTTGCATATTTATCGGAATAGAAAGGTGCGATACCGGACTTTGTAGAACCAAAGGAGTTCTTACCAAGACGCTCCTCTTCATACTGGTCGAACAGTACATGGTATGGCATAACCATCTGTGCACGGTCAGATACGAGGATCTTCGGTGCCGGAACGTTGCGGTCTGTAATGGACTTGATCTCATTGAATAACTTCGGGATGTCAAGTGCAACACCATTTCCGATGATGCTTGTGGTATGACTGTAAAACACACCGGATGGCAGGGTATGCAGTGCAAACTTACCATAGTTGTTCACGATCGTATGACCTGCGTTTGCTCCGCCCTGAAAACGAATGATAATATCCGCTTCCTTTGCAAGCATATCTGTAATCTTTCCTTTTCCTTCATCGCCCCAGTTAGCGCCTACTACTGCTGTAACCATAATAATCCTCATTTCCTTTCGTGCTGATTTATCTTAATACTAAAAACCCTAAACTCAAAAACAGGAATGGCGCAAAAAACACCCTTCCTGTTTCTTACTTTCTGATTATACCGAATACCACCGTATAAGTAAAGGCAATATTTGTTATAACCTGTATAAGTTTTACTTATGTTGTTTCATATACCCTCTATGCAGATGGTGATACCGCACTTTTACAGCATAGCAAGCATCTTCGATGCAGCCGCGGTAAGCGGCACGCGGTCATTCGTCACAATGCAGAACTCCCTGCACGGGATCGGCTTATTAAACATGAGCTGGAACAGTTCCCCGGATGCGACCGCCTCGGCGGCAAAGTCCGCTACCACACTTGCCACGCCTAATCCTCTTTTTGCAAACTGGATCAGCATGTCGCTCGTCGGCAGCTCGAATTCCGGGCTGATCTTCACCTGATTCTCCTTTAGGAATGCTTCCACATACTTTCTCGTAGATGTATTCCCCTCTAAGCACATCAGCGGCATCTTCTCTAATTCCTTATAGGAAAGCCTGCCGCCCTGCATATAGGAAAACTTTTTCCCGGCAACAAAGATATCCTCGATCCGGCGTACCGGTGTCTGATGCAGGTTCTTCTCTAAGACAAACGGTGTCGATACGATCCCAAAGTCGATCTGACCCTCTCCTAACAGGCGGATCGTCTCCGGCGTCGGGGCATTGCGGATCGTTACTTTGATCTTCGGATACGTCTCGTGAAAACGCTCCAAATGCTCTAGCAGATAAAACTGCAGCGTCATATCGCTCGCTCCGATACAGATCTCTCCGCTTTCAAGATCCTGCATCTCCAAGAACTTCTTCTCCCCCTGACGGATCGTCTCATAGCCACGCTGTACATAGGAATATAACACTTCTCCTTCCGCAGTCAGACGGACACCTTTGGAGGTACGCATAAACAGGGAGGAACCCAGTTCCCGCTCTAAGTTACGCACCGCCTGGGACACCGCCGGCTGGGAAACGGACAATGCTTCTGCCGCGAGTGAGATACTTTTTAACCTGCCTACATAATAAAAAATTTTATAATATTCCAAATTCGTATTCATGAGCGAATTATACCATAATTGAAACGATTTTTACATTGTTATTTCAAAAATGCGGTTGTATACTAAAGCGAATTGTGGGAGTTATAGTCCCTGCTCCATGAATGCACGGACTGCAAAATAAACGGGTGTAATGCCCAGAAATGAGGTTGGATATGACAAAAGATATGACATCGGGAAATCCGTTAAAAATTATACTTCTTTTTTCCATACCGGTTCTGTTCGGGAATCTGTTCCAGCAGTTCTACAACATGTTTGATACAATCATCGTCGGACAGTTTCTCGGTGAGGATGCACTTGCCGCTGTCGGTGCGACCGGATCGATCATGTTTTTAGTACTCGGTTTTGCCTCCGGTATCGCCCAGGGCTTCGGTGTCATGGTCTCCCAGGCATTCGGAGCAAAAAACATCGCCAGATTAAAGCACTATGTCGGTGTCTCTCTCGTGCTTGGTCTGATCGTGTCGGTTGTCTTAACAGTGATCACAGTTATGTTTTCGAGAGATCTGCTTGTATTTATGAACACACCGGAAAATATTCTTGCAATGGCAGATTCCTATATCCGTATCATCTTCTATGGAATCGTATGCAGCATGTTCTATAATATTGCTTCCGGTATTCTGCGTGGAGTCGGAGACAGTAAGACACCACTTTACTTCCTGATCCTGTCTTCCGTATTAAATATTGTACTCGATCTGTTCTGTATCGTGGTATTAAAATGGGGCGTTGCCGGTGCTGCTTATGCAACCATCATCGCACAGGGTATTTCTGCACTGCTTTGCTTCATCTATATGTTTAAAAAGTTCGACATCCTGCAAATTACAAAAAGCGACTGCCGCCTCGACGGTGTTACCGTCAGACAGCTCATCGCTCTTGGTATTCCAATGGCATTGAATTACTCTCTGATCGCAGTCGGTTCCATGATCTTACAGAGTGCGGTAAACGTCTTCGGCTCAAGTGTCGTTGCTGCCTTTACGGCTGCAAGTAAGGTAGAACAGATCTCTACCCAGACGATGCCGACGCTTGGAACGACGATGTCCACCTACTGCGGTCAGAATCTCGGTGCCGGGAAATTTGTCCGTATCTTTAAGGGTATGCGGATCGGCCTGATCATCGGATTATGCTGCGCCGGACTTGCAGCCATCATCTGCGCCGGCTTTGGCAGACCGTTTGTCAGCATCTTTTTAAGCAATCCGTCCGATACGGTACTCTCCTATGCAACACAGTACCTAAATACCATTAGCTGCTTTTTCGTTTTCCTGACCTTCATCTACCTGTACCGGACATCCTTACAGGGACTCGGCCGTGGCATTATGCCAATGGTCAGCGGTATCTTTGAGATGATCTGCCGTGTTGCAACGGTTCAGCTTTTACTTGCACCGTTCGGCTACTGGTCCGTCCGTCTTGCAAGCCCGGTCGCCTGGATCGGTGCCGGCGTACCGCTTATGATCAGCTACTTCATCTGGTGTAAGAATATCCGGCGCAAATATCAGATCCCGAAAAATGCAGATGAATCTTTTTCGCTCTGATTATTTGATCTTATTCTGGTTCTTTAAGATATTTGCAGGGATCTTTGCATCAGAAACACCTTCGTTGAACTGATCCCAGCCAAAGTTCATACGAATCGTGATTGCCTTGTTCATGGAATCACTGTCATCATTTTCGGTATTATTTACGGATGTAGAACCGGTTGTATATACACCTTCTGCATCCGGATCCATAGCGATCGCCCAGTCAAAGTCCATACGGTTCTTGCTGTTTACAACAAACAGGGTATCGTTTAAGAACTCCATCTCCTCTTTGTTCTGATTCTCAAATGCGGAAAGTCTTACAAAGTCTACACCACCCATTGTAAAGATGTCATCTTCATCAAAGTACTCTGCCAGTCCGGTTACTTTTCCATTTCCCTTCTCACAGCACTCACGCATTGCAAGGAATGCAACACCGATCATATCCTTTAAGTTTCCTGCGTCCTCTCCATCTGCGGTAATATCCATTTTGCTTAACTTCGCTGCAACATTTCCAACATTACCGACATCGGTACGGAATGCCTGTGCATATCCCGGATAGATGTTCTCTAAGGAAACCTCGATGCTGTCGCTGATCTTTACACCGGCTTTTGCCTTGTAATCACCGATCGTAACCTGTAACTCACTTGGATCAACGAGCTTTGCATCAAAGCTTACATCATTGTAGCCATCTGCCTTTGCATAATAGTTGTCGATTGTTCCATCTGCTGCGATCTTATTGTAATTCGTTCCTCTTTCGAAATAGGAAGCGGCTGTCATACCGGTATCTCCGATACCATCAATGATCGACCAGCCCTGATCTTCATTCTGATACTGTGCTAACAGTCCAAGATCCATAAACTGCAGATCCATGTTTCCGGTGGAAGCACTGGTTGTGATGTTTAATGCATCCGTCCAATATGCATATCCTGTTCCTGCCAGTACCATACTGAGTGCTAACGCACCTGCGATAAATTTTTTCTTCATTCTAACTCTCCTTCTATGCTCTTTTTTCTACAGTCAGAGTATATGAAAAAACAGGCTTTCGCGGAACGTACGAAAGTATACTTTCCATCCGGTACTTTCGTATACCTTATTCCAATGATTCCCCATACAGATACCGCCGCTTCTCTTCCTGTACAAAAAAATACAGTACCCTGCCATGCGGCTTTTCCTCCGAGGCATAAAAGACAGGACGGTGCAGCTCTTCTGCAACCTTTAAAAGTTCCCGGATCCCATCCACCTGATAGACCTCGGTCCCGTCCTCCTTCGGATAGACTAACAGAGAGGTAAGCTGCCCACCATAAGTACGGAAAACTGCATCCAGTTTTTTGCTCCTTTTCTGCTCTGCGGTATAATCCCCCGTAAAAAATAAAAGAATGAAAAATAATGTAACCAAAACCGTAAGAAGCACCCCGAGCAGGATCAGCTTACTGCGCTGTGGCTCTGCCGGAATGGTCTGTTCCCTGGTGAGCGTATCCGCACCGGAGACATCCTTCGTATGTTCGATCTGAAATCTTCCGGCGGTAAGCGGGACATAAACCGCAGCTTCAAACGGAATCTCCTTCTTTTTTCCATCCTTTTCTACGGACAGATCCCCACGCAGCTCTACAGCTACCTCAAGACTGCTGCTGACCCCAAGTTCTTCCATGGCAGCATCTGCGGCCGCCTCATAGTCATCCAGCTTCAGAGATACCGTCTGTGTGATCTCATACTGCCTGCCTTCTTCATGCACCGGCTTATCCGTGAGCACCCCCATGTTTTTTTCCCAGATAATGTCCTTTTCGCCGTCATCCATCTGATATCCGCGCAGCCAGACCTGTACCGTAGCGTTCCCCGACAGATCTGCAGCGGCACTTCCCTGATAAGAAGCAGAGGCAGTCACATCCACATGATCGATCAGATTCCGGATATAGTTTTCATCCATCCCCTGCTTTTCCCCTGCCACATAATCATTGGGAATCAGCCAGACCTCGTAGGACGCACTGCTTTGCGTGGTGTAATCCAGCAGCTTCTCCTGCTCTATCGTTTCCGTATGATCGCAGATGAGACGGATCATTGCCACTGCCATCACCACAACCCCAAGAATTACCGCCCCCAGCAGCCCGTAACGTTTTTTTCCGATCCGTACCTTACTTCTCTTATGCTCTTTTCCGGTTGGCTTTGTTTTTGAACGTTTCTGCATGTTCCCTCCTCTAAAATTCCACATCATCCGGCTGGCTGTCACTGCTTTTTAACCACAGGATCAAAAGTCCCACGTGTGGGATACGATGATGAATGATCCCACGCACCTCTTCCGGCTTTACCAGTCTTACATCCTCCGAGGAATTATTATCCCCTTTTGTCTGAAAACAGTATCCTCCATCCTCTTCTATCACCTGTAAGATCCGGTGGGAAATATTGATCTCATCGCGCTTAAAATTGATCACATCTCCTGCCTTCAGATTCTGCAGCTGTTCTTCACTGCTTATTTTTTCAATCAATACCATATCTCCCGGATCAAAGACCGGCTGCATGCTTCCCGTTAAAACAACGGATGGATAGACCGGAAATACACCAGCAAAAAACCAGATGATCCCGACGCAGAGTGCAAGCGATATACAGCCTGTGATCTGTCCCTTTCTTCCTACAGCCGTTCTTCTCCGCTTCCCCTGTAAGATCTCTCCCCGGTCTACTGCCTGCATCAGGAAAAGTGCCGGAATGATCAGGGCGTATACCGTTTCCGCAAGCCAGTTTAAGTTCGGCAGTACCGGAAAATACCACTCAAATGCTGTCAATATTGCCGCATAGCAGAAGCCACTGCGAGAGCTTCCATAAAGATCTAAGGCAGATAAAAAGATATGCTCCATCACCAGTGGCAGGATGACTTCAAAAAGATAGATGACAAAAGTTTTTAGCTCCTGCATGGATGCAAGCTTTGCATAGTTTAATTCCACACTGATAAAGCACGCAGTTATAAAAGCAGCCAGAAGTCCCCGCTTCCAGCCCTTTCTCATACGGAATACCCGAAACAGGATCTCACTGCGGAAGGCCTCCCGCACAAACAGCACCGGAAACTGCCCGGTCAGATTACGGAATAAGCCCATGATACTGTGATCGTAGGGACTTGTCGAAAAACTGCCAAAAAAAGCTGCCGTTACCACCCTTGCACCGATCAGCAGGATCGCTGCTAAAAATGCAATTCCATAGAATTCACTGTAGTGGCTGTGCCTGACAAGCCCCCGGCTTCCCACATGCCGCCAGATACAAAACACTGCCAATATAAGCCACAAAACCATCTGCACGCGCTACTCCTTTTCTACCGCAGGCAGAACATCTGTAGAAGAAGCATCTTCTGTAGCGGATTCTCCTTCTATTGCAACGTCTTCTGCTCCCGGCTGTTTCTCATGTTCAATGACTCTCCCGGATTTCTGCTGTTTCCGATGTTCAGATGACTTTTCTGCCTCTGACTGCTTCTCATTCCCAATGACCTTCCCGGCTTTCTGCTGCATCTCTGTGTCTGATTGTTCTTCTATCTCCTGCAATACTTCCGGCTGCTCCACCGGATCAGGCCCCGGCTGCGTCATGGCTTCTGCCTCTGCTTCTATTTCACGGGCAAGATTCCAGACTCCGCTTAAGGAAAACGTATGCGTCCAGTATGCATAGGTGCAGGAGAAAATTCGTTCTGCCAGCGTCTGTTCCACCTGCTGCTGCAAGTTCAGTTCCCAGTTCAGTTCATATTCCATCTGTAATGCCACCGGCTGTCCCGCCAGCTTCTCACTCCACTCTGCCGGCAGCTTCTGCTGCATTGCCTGTTCCCACTGCATCCTGCTCTCCGGTGTCAGTGTAAAGGTCTGACAGATTTTATCCTCTGCATCCGGACACATTTCTGTCTCAACTGACAATGTCAGATCCGGTGCAAAAGGTGTATACTGCTCTGCAGCAAGCTCAGTCTGCTGTTCTCCTGCACACAATACCACACGCCTGCTATGTAACTGCACCTGACTTGTGGTGGTATCACAGGTAACATGCTCTAAGGTATTTGCTTCCTGTGCAAGAACGGAATACTGCAATGTGATCTGTCTGCCCTCACACAGCGCCGGAAGAACAGTCATCGGCGTTGTTTCCTTTAACTGCAGCTGAATATCTTTCTCTTTTGCAGGATCAGCCTTTACCCTATCCACAAAAAGTCCATCCGGATTCTCCTCATCCTTCCAGCCGGTTTCATATGCTTCCCTCTGATCCGGCAGCTTATAATTCAATGCTCCGGTTACCACATCTGCCTGTATCCGAAGTTCTTTTCCCCACTTTGCGTAACAGGTGCCTGCGAGCAGCAGACAGAGAAAAAGAACTCCCCATATTTTTATTCCTACATGATGATTTCTAAGCTTCATACGAAAAACCACACCTTTCTCTTTCCTGCAAAATCTATTTCTCACAGGACTCTTTTTTCTCTTCCCTATACAATGCAGCTTCTACCCGGTGCTTCAAATTCAGCTTCGCTAATATATTGCTGACATGCTTTTTCGTTGTAGATTCCGTGATAAACAGTTCCTCGCTGATCTGTGCATTGGTACATCCCTCCTGAAGCAGTGCAAACACTTCCTTCTCCCGTTTTGTCAGAATGTCCTCCCGCTTTCTGTCATCACAGTGCTTTAATGCGATCGACACCTCCGGTGAAAAAAAACGGCCGCCACGGCTGACAAACCGGATCGCATATCGGATGTCTTCGATCGCTGCCTGCTTTACAATATATCCATCCAGCCGCATTTCCCATGCCATCAGAAAATCTTCCCTTTGTCTGGAAGAAGTCAGCATAATATACTTCACACCATTCCGGATCTTTTTTGCCTGTTGAATAAAGGAAAATCCGCTTTCTCCCTGCAAAGAAACATCTACAAACACCAGCTCTAACGGATGGACAGTCATCAGCCGGACTGCTTCACCTACCGTTCCGGCCCCATAAACAACACTTTCAGGATTTTCCGTTTGTATCACCTGACGTATCCCATAACGGACCAATGGGTGGTCGTCTACAATCATAATCTCCATGCATCACTCCTCCATCCCCTGCAGACTATACTCTTATCAATATATGCACCAGCAGAAAAAAAAGAACAATGACTTGGACAACTGATCCAAAATCACTGTTCTTTTGAAAAATTCCTTCTATTGTTGTATCCTGCTGCCTGATCATCTATGCCTTCTGATCAAAGCATAAAAAACCAGTTATGCATCCATCCGCTTGCTGCATGCAATGGCGAGTGAACCCGGTCCGATATGACATGCAATACTCATTGGCAATGGATCGATCTCGATATCCTGATCCGGGAAATGCTCTGCGATCTCCTTGCGGAATTCTTCTGCTGCTTCCCGGTTCTGGGTGTGTGCAATATACAGATGTACGGTCTTGCCGCCTGCATCACCAAAACGGTTCTTACAGTCATCTAACATTGCCTGGATCATAATGCTTTTTGCCTGCTTGATCGTTCTTGCCTTGGCAAATGCATCCAACTTCTCACCCTGGATCTGCAATACCGGCTTTAACTTTAACAGTGTACCAAGTGCTGCCGCTGCCGGTGTGATTCTGCCACCCTTTTTTAGATAATATAAGGTATCTACCATAATATAGATACTCGATTCAAACTTCCAGTCTTCCAGGCACTGTCTGATCTGTGCTGCATTCATGCCACGTGATGCCAGTGTCTTTGCATCGAACACAGACTGCTTCTGTGTAACGGAGATACGCTGGTTATTCACAACCTGAACCTTACCATCGTAATCCTGTGATAACATGATTGCGGTCTCGCAGGAACTGCTTAACCCGCTTGACATCGGGATATAAACAACTTCCTCATGGTCTTCTAATAACCGGTCCCACATATCTGTTACATCGGAAACAGCCGGCATGGAAGTAGAAATCTCAGCGTTATCGGATAACTGCTGATAAAACTCCTCCTCTGTCAGATCGACTCCCTCTAAATGTGTGTTTCCATTTATAAAAAAAGGCATCGGAAGCAGATAGATTCCAAGATTCTCTGCTTCTGTCATCGTTAATCCGCTATTACTATCAGTAAGAATTGCAACCTTACTCATATATGGCTCCTCCTTCACGTTCCTTACAAAATATGTCTCGTTCATACAAGGCGATATGACGATTGTAACATATTTTTAAAAATGTGACAACCTTCCCCGGACAAGATATTTTGAATTACCAACTATTTTTGTGCTGTTCGAAAACCATGAAATGCAGGATGCGTTCGGTATCCTTTTCCGCATGTGTCACAATGGTACATTCCTTTCGTTTCTTATTGCAAAAAATACTGGTCAGTGCCACATACTGGCAAAGCTTGGATTTCAGGTTCAGGTGGAATCCATCCTTCGTCAGCAGCTCCACCTCCCGTTCACATCCGTCGATCACATGAAAAAACTCTTTTAGATTTTCTGGCAGGATTGTATGATACACATTCTCACACCCACTTTAAGCAGTATCCTTTTATTATATGCAGGGGAGTTCGTTCTTAGAGCTCATTTTTTTCATAAAGTGTGAGCATCTTAGCTTTTTTGCAGTATAGGAATTCCAACGGAATTTCCTATACTGCAAAAGAGCTGTCCGTCACAAACGTGACGGACAGCTCTTTTCTGTTTACGGTTAGGAATTACATCATTCCCATTCCAGGATTTCCTGCCGGCATTGCCGGTGCATCCTCTTTGATATTTGCAACTACAGACTCTGTAGTAAGCAGTGTAGATGCTACGGATGTAGCGTTCTGCAGAGCACTTCTTGTTACCTTAACCGGATCAAGAATTCCTGCGTCTACCATGTTTACATACTCTTCGGTTGCAGCATTGAATCCCATACCAGGCTCAGACTCTCTTACCTTATTGATGATAACAGCACCCTCTAATCCTGCATTTGCAGAGATATAATATAATGGTGCCTCTAATGCCTTTAAGATAACCTTTGCACCGGTCTTCTCATCACCCTCTAAGGTATCAGCAAGCTTTGCAACTTCCTTTGAAGCATGGATGTAAGCAGATCCACCACCTGCGATGATTCCTTCTTCTACGGCTGCTCTTGTTGCATTTAATGCATCTTCCATACGAAGCTTTGCTTCTTTCATCTCTGTCTCTGTTGCAGCACCAACACGGATCACAGCTACACCACCTGCTAATTTTGCAAGTCTCTCCTGTAATTTTTCTTTATCGAACTCAGATGTTGTCTCTTCAATCTGGCTTCTGATCTGGCTGATTCTTGCCTGGATCTCTGCCTTATCGCCTTCACCATCTACGATAACAGTATTCTCTTTCTTAACCTTAACAGATTTTGCACGTCCTAACTGATCCATGGTTGTATCTTTTAACTCAAGGCCTAACTCTTCGGAAATCACCTGGCCACCGGTTAAGATTGCAATATCTTTTAACATTTCTTTTCTTCTGTCGCCGTATCCAGGAGCCTTAACAGCTACAACATTGAAGGTACCACGTAATTTGTTTACAATTAAGGTTGTAAGTGCTTCACCTTCGATATCCTCTGCAATGATCAGAAGTCTTGCACCAGACTGAACGATCTGCTCTAATAATGGAAGGATCTCCTGGATGTTGCTGATCTTCTTATCTGTGATCAGGATATATGGATCATCTAATACTGCTTCCATCTTATCCATATCGGTGCACATATATGCGGATAAGTATCCACGGTCAAACTGCATACCTTCTACTAAGTCAAGCTCTGTCTGCATGGTCTTGCTTTCCTCGATTGTGATAACACCATCGTTAGAAACCTTCTCCATTGCATCTGCTACCATATTACCGACTTCTTCGTCACCGGCAGAAATGGATGCGACCTTTGCGATCTGATCCTTGCCGTTTACTTTTGCAGACATTGCAACGATTGCATCTACTGCCTTATCGGTTGCTTTTTTCATACCACGTCTTAAGATGATCGGGTTTGCACCTGCCTCTAAGTTCTTCATACCTTCCTGAACCATTGCCTGTGCTAAAACAGTTGCTGTTGTTGTACCATCACCGGCAACATCGTTTGTCTTGGTTGCAACTTCTTTTACAAGCTGTGCGCCCATGTTCTCAAATGGATCTTCTAACTCGATCTCTTTTGCAATCGTCACACCATCGTTTGTGATAAGTGGAGCACCATAGGACTTATCAAGTACTACGTTTCTTCCCTTTGGTCCGATCGTAACTCTTACTGTGTTTGCTAACTTATCTACACCAGCGCCTAATGCTGCTCTTGCTTCTGCTCCGTATTTTAATTCCTTTGCCATAAATCTCTACCTCTTTCCAGATTTTATTTTCATTGATCCCTGAAGTATCTCAAGGATTTATTTTCTTATCAAGTTTCTGCTGATCTTCCACTAATCGGATTACTTCTATTCTACAACAGCTAAGATATCATTCTGTTTTACGATGATATACTCTGTGCCGTCTAACTTCACTTCTGTTCCGGCATACTTAGAATAGATAACCTTCTGACCTTCTTTTACCTGCATGGTAACTTCTTTTCCATCAATCACTCCGCCAGGTCCTACTGCAATTACTTCTGCTTCCTGCGGCTTCTCCTGAGCAGCACTTGCAAGGATAATTCCTGATTTTGTTTTTTCCTCTGCCTCTAACTGTTTTAATACAACTCTGTCTGATAATGGTACTAATTTCATGAATAGTTCCTCCTTTTGCAGTCATTCTATTTTATGCTATTTCTTTGTTATTAGCACTCATTTTCTTCGAGTGCTAACCGATAGTCATATAATAGTTTCTTACACTCTATTGTGCAAATTTACTTTTTCCTGCTATTTTATCTATATACTCTCGTTACCTCTGTTTTTCTCTCGTTTTCTCACTATTTCTCATTTTGTGCTATTTTTTACGTTTTAATACTTTTTTTATAATTAGATCAGACCATAGTGTTCTAACCCATGATAGATCCCATCTTCTTTTAGCGGACTGGTGACATATTCTGCGGTCTGCTTCGCTTCGTCTGTTCCATTTCCCATCGCAATTCCATGCGCCACATAGGAGAGCATATCAAGATCGTTGACACTGTCTCCAAACGCGTAGGTATCCTCCCGGTCAATCTCTAACAGCCCGCATGCCTTTTGAATACCGGATGCCTTCGAAAAGCCCTTCGGCACAAACTCGATCGCATGCATTCCATGGATCAGGCAGTCAAAGTCATCTGCCAGAAGCTCTCTTGCCTTAAAATAAGAATCATCCATGGCTGCCGCAGAAAACTTGCTGACTTCCCACCGGTTCTCATTCCCACTGATCCTTAGCAGATCATCTCCAAGCTCGCGCGCTAACTTCCCGGCATATGCATTACCTTCGAACTGCTCGGCATCCAGATACAGATGCTGACGTCCCTCTAAGATCACAACCATCTTACAGTCCTTCATGACCTGTAATGCATTTGCAACTACTGTATTCTCTAATCTGTGATAATATAACTGTTTTCCATTATATTCGATATATGTGCCACAGCCGGCGATGATCCCGTCAAAGCCAAGCGACAGCAGATTTTCATCCCGGACAAAGCCTTTTGTTCTTCCGGTACAGATAAATGCAAGATGCCCATTCTCCTTTAACTTACTGATTGCTGCCCTCGTACTGTCCGGGATCCAGGACTTCTCATCCCAGAGCGTTCCGTCAATATCAAAAAAAACTGCCTTTTTCTTCATGTATAGAATCCTTTCTTTTCGTTGTGTTCTTCTATTTTTCGAACCCGTCAGAGTTCATGATAATATCTATTTTGTGCACGCTTTTTGCACATACGAAGTTTCGCAGAAACTTCCAAAATTGCAACAAACATTCGCCGTGCATGTTCAAAAATACTTCGCATTTTTGAACTGTCCGTGCTTCGCACTATCAAAAGCGTACCAGATAAAATATGCTCTGCAAGCAGGCAATTTTATCTGCTCCACTTTTGGCACTGCTCATTGCTTGCGCTCATTATATCATGTATTCTACATCTGCTGTACACAAATCTGCTGTCACATTCTCCTGCTGTATTGTCATTTATGCACCAAAGTTCTGTTTTCACTCCGGTTGGGGGCATTTTCCCGTCTCTTTTCTCTTGTTTCTGCACCGTGACTTCCGGTTTTCGACATTCCCGGGGGCATTCCTGTTCCGGATGGAAGTGGGGAGCAGCTTTTGACAAAAATATAACCTGATATTGCTTATTGCAATATCAGGTTATATAAGCTATCGCATATCTGCTTATTTATCATTTTTACAACTACAGGGGATCTACTTATTCTCTTACTGGACAGACAGATAGGAATATCCCATCAGACTCTCATCTACCTCACGTGCAACCTCACGGCCTTCACGGATTGCCCAGACAACGAGTGACTGGCCTCTGTGCATATCGCCTGCGGTAAAGACATTCTCGACATTTGTCTTATAGTGTCCTTCCGCTGTTGCCACGTTTGTTCTTGCAGTCATCTCCAAGCCGAATGCCTTAGAGATATACTCTTCTGTTCCTAAGAATCCTGCTGCGATCAGCACCAGATCTGCATCCATCTTCTCTTCTGAACCAGGGACTTCGACCATCTGCATGCGTCCGGTCTTCTCATCTTTTTTGCTCTCAAGCTTTACCGTCTTAAGACCGCAGAGGTTCCCATTTTTATCCTTTAAGAATTCCTTCACGGTGGTCTGATAGATACGTGGATCATGTCCAAATACCGCGATCGCTTCTTCCTGACCGTAATCGGTCTTGCAGACCTTCGGCCACTCCGGCCATGGATTGTTCTCTGCACGGGTATCCGGTGCCTTTGGCATCATCTCAAGCTGGGTAACAGATGCTGCACCATGACGGATGGATGTTCCGACACAATCGTTTCCGGTATCTCCACCACCGATGATCACGACCTTTTTGCCCTTTGCAGAGATGTACTTATTATCCTTTAAGTCAGAGTCTAACAGGCTCTTTGTTGTTGCCTTAAGAAAGTCTACCGCAAAATAGATTCCCTTGGCATCTCTGCCCGGAGCCTTGATATCTCTTGGATTCTTTGCACCACAGGCTAAAATGACACGGTCATACTCCTTTAACAGCTTTGCAGGCTTGATGTCCTTACCGACGTTGGCATTCGTGATAAACTCCACGCCTTCCTCTTTCATAATGTTGATCTTACGGTCAATGACCCATTTTTCCAGCTTCATATTCGGAATACCATACATCAAAAGTCCACCGACGCGGTCATCCCTCTCATATACGGTTACCGAATGTCCACGCTTATTGAGCTGGTCTGCTGCTGCAAGCCCGGAAGGGCCGGAACCGATGACTGCCACCTTTTTTCCGGTACGCACTCTTGGCGGCTTTGCTGCTGCATAGCCCTTCTCGTAGGCGTTTTCAATGATACCATGCTCGTTTGCCTTACAGGTTACCGGATCTTCCCAGTGTCCGCAGGTACATGCTGCTTCGCAGAGTGCCGGACATACACGGGAAGTAAATTCCGGGAAGTTGTTCGTCTTTTTCAGACGGTTATATGCCTGCTCCCAGTTGCCTGTATATACCAGATCGTTCCATTCCGGAACCAGATTGTGCAGTGGGCATCCGCTTGTCATACCCATAATATTCATACCGGCCTGACAGAACGGCACGCCGCAGTTCATGCAACGTGCAGCCTGTTTCTGCTGTTTCTCCTGAGAAAGAGGGGTGTGGAACTCCTTGAAGTTCTTAATACGCTCCTTTGGTGCTACCGCAGCCGCATTCTCTCTGTCATACTCCATAAATCCTGTTGGTTTTCCCATTTTCGCGTCCCTCCTTAACCTCTTGTATTTGCGTAAAACGCTTCAATCTGTGCCTGTTCGGAAGAAAGACCTTTCTCCTCCATCTGAACGATCGCCATTAACATACGGTTGTAATCATATGGAACAATCTTCTTAAACTTCGGCAGATACTCACTGAAGTTGTCTAAGATTGCCTTACCTTTTTCGGAATTGGTCAGGGCAACATGCTCCTTGATCATCTCCTTTAATTCCATCACATCGTATTTGTTGGAAACTTCTTCGGAGAATACCATTTCCTTGTTCATTCTTGTATACAAATCATTATCTTCATCTAAGACATAAGCAATACCACCGCTCATACCGGCTGCAAAGTTCTTGCCGGTCTTACCAAGTACCACGACACGTCCACCGGTCATGTACTCACAACCGTGATCACCGACACCTTCTACGACAGCGGATGCCCCGGAGTTACGCACACAGAAACGTTCTCCCGCTACACCGTTGATGAATGCCTTACCACTGGTCGCACCGTAGAGTGCTACGTTACCGATAATGATGTTCTCGTCCTTTTTATACTTCACTCCTGCCGGCGGATATACCACAAGCTTTCCACCGGAAAGACCCTTTCCGAAGTAGTCATTGCTGTCTCCGACCAGTTCTAAGGTCAGTCCCTTTGGAATGAAGGCGCCAAAGCTCTGTCCACCTGCACCATTACATTTTACAATGAAGGTATCATCATCTAATGTATCATCGTATTTCTTCGTGATCTCAGAACCAAAGATCGTACCAAAGGAACGGTCGGTATTGGTTACTTCTACATCGATGCTTCTCTTCTGTTTTTTCTCTAATGCTGTTGAGAGCTGTTTTAATAAAACAGTTTCATCCTTGGTCTTTTCTAATTCGAAGTCATATACATGCTTCGGATCGAAAGTTACTTTCTCCTTTGGACCTGCAAACGGATTATTTAAGATCTTAGAAAGATCGATCTCCTGCTCACGCTCCGAGAGGTCTTTTCTCATGCAGAGCAGATCACTGCGTCCTACCATCTCATCGATCGTTCTGCATCCGAGCTTCGCCATATATTCCCGGAGTTCTTCTGCGATAAAGCGCATGAAGTTCTCTACATATTCCGGCTTGCCTGCAAATCTCTTACGAAGTTCCGGATTCTGGGTAGCGATTCCTGCCGGACAGGTATCTAAGTTACATACACGCATCATCACACAGCCTAAGGTTACAAGCGGAGCGGTTGCAAAACCAAATTCCTCTGCTCCTAACAGTGCAGCGACTGCTACGTCACGTCCACTCATTAACTTACCGTCTGTCTCGATTCTTACCTTATTACGAAGTCCGTTCATGATCAGTGTCTGATGTGTCTCTGCAAGACCAAGCTCCCAAGGAAGTCCGGCATTGTGGATCGAACTGCTCGGTGCTGCACCGGTTCCTCCGTCATAACCGGAGATCAGTACAACCTGTGCACCTGCCTTGGCAACACCTGCTGCGACTGTACCGACACCCGCCTCAGATACCAGCTTAACCGTAATTCTTGCTGCACGGTTAGAGTTCTTCAGGTCGAAGATCAACTGCTCTAAGTCCTCGATCGAATAAATATCGTGATGTGGTGGTGGGGAAATCAACGCAACACCAGGTGTGGATAATCTCGTCTTTGCGATCCACGGATATACCTTCTTGCCCGGAAGATGTCCACCTTCACCCGGCTTTGCACCCTGTGCCATCTTGATCTGGATCTCGTCTGCGCTGACAAGGTAACGGCTGGTAACTCCGAATCGTCCGGAAGCAACCTGCTTAATTGCGGAACAGCGGTTTACCGGGCTGTTCTTACTTGCGATACGCTCCGGATCTTCTCCACCTTCACCGGAGTTCGATTTACCATGCAGACGGTTCATTGCGATCGCAAGTGTCTCATGTGCTTCCTGCGAGATCGAGCCATAGGACATTGCACCTGTTTTAAATCTGGTTACGATGGAATCTACGCTCTCTACTTCCTCGATCGGAACACCTTTCTTCGGATAGTTGAAGTCCATCAGTCCACGGATATTTGCGTTTTTCTCTTCTGCGTTGACCAGTTCGGTATACTGCTTAAAGAGCTTGTAATCGCCACGTCTGGTAGCTTCCTGAAGCAGATGGATCGTTGCCGGATTATACAGATGTGCATCTGCACCGCTTCTCATCTTATGGCGTCCTCTGCTGTCTAAGGTTAAGTCTGTCTCAAGTCCTAACGGGTCGTATGCGATCGAATGCAGCTCATTGACATCCTCTGCAATATCCTCTAATGTGATTCCTCCGATACGGCTTACCGTATTGGTAAAATACTTATCGATCACTGCGGAATCAATACCGATTGCTTCAAAGATCTTAGATCCCTGATAAGACTGGATCGTGGAAATACCCATCTTTGATGCGATCTTTACAATACCGTTGATGATCGCCTTATTGTAATCATCGATTGCTGCATAGTAATCCTTGTCTAACATATGCTCATCAACGAGCTGTTTTACGGTATCCTGTGCCAGATATGGGTTGATCGCACATGCACCATAACCAAGCAGTGTTGCGAAGTGATGAACCTCTCTTGGCTCACCGGATTCGAGGATCATGGCAACGGCTGTTCTCTTTTTCGTCTTAACGAGATGCTGCTGTAAACCGGATACTGCAAGCAGGGAAGGAATTGCCACATGGTTCTCATCCACACCTCGATCAGAAAGGATCAGGATGTTCGCACCATCACGGTAAGCGCGGTCTGCTTCTACAAACAGATGATCAAGTGCTTTTTCCAAGCTTGTGTTCTTATAATAGATGATCGGAAGGACAACGACCTTAAAGCCCTCTACCTTCATATTCTTAATTTTCATCAGATCGGTATTCGTAAGGATCGGATTATTGACCTTTAATACCTGACAGTTCTTTGCATTCTCCTCTAAGAGGTTACCGTCTTCTCCGATATAGACGGTTGTGGAGGTAACGATCTTCTCACGGATCGAATCGATTGGCGGGTTCGTTACCTGTGCAAATAACTGCTTAAAGTAATTGAATAACGGCTGATGGTCACCGGCTAATGCTGCAAGCGGTGTATCAATACCCATTGCAGCGGTTCCCTCACCACCATTCTTTGCCATTGTTAAAATACATTCACGCATTGACTCATAAGTATAGCCAAATGCCTTCTGCATTCTCTGACGCTCTTCCTTTGTGTATTCCGGTACACGCTGGTTCGGGATCTTTAAGTCGTGAAGTTCGATCAGGTTACGGTCTAACCATTCACCATACGGCTGTCTGCCTGCATATTTTTCCTTTAACTCATCATCGTCGATCACGCGGCCCTGCTTGGTATCTACCAAAAGCATCTTGCCTGGTCTTAAACGTTCCTTCACCACAATCTTTGTCGGATCGATGTCTAAGACACCAACCTCAGAAGAAAGGATCAGATAATCATCATCGGTAATATAGTAACGGGATGGACGAAGTCCATTACGGTCAAGCACCGCTCCCATGATATCACCATCGGAAAACAGGATCGATGCCGGTCCGTCCCATGGCTCCATCATCGTTGCATAGTACTGATAGAAGTCTTTCTTCTTCTGGGACATGGTGTTGTTGTTTGCCCATGGCTCCGGAATCATGATCATAACAGCAAGCGGAAGCTCCATACCGCTCATTACAAGGAACTCTAAAGTGTTATCTAACATTGCAGAGTCAGAACCTTCTGTATTGACAACCGGAAGAACCTTCTGTAATTCACCCTTTAAGTGCTCGGATTCCATCGTCTCTTCACGGGCAAGCATCTTATCGGCATTACCCTTGATCGTATTGATCTCACCGTTATGTACGATAAAACGGTTTGGATGTGCTCTCTCCCAGCTTGGATTCGTGTTCGTAGAGAAACGGGAGTGAACGGTTGCGATTGCTGACTCATAATCCGGATCCTGAAGATCTGCGAAAAACAGACGAAGCTGCTCTACTAAAAACATTCCCTTGTATACGATCGTTCTGCTGGATAAGGAAACGACATAAGTATCATCGTTGGACTGTTCAAATACACGTCTTGCCACATACAGCTTGCGGTCGAAATCCAATCCCTTTTCCACCTCTGCCGGACGCTTTACGAAGCCCTGCATGATATATGGCATACAGTCGACTGCTTTCTGTCCAAGCTTGGTAGGATCGATCGGTACTTCTCTCCAGCCAAGAAACTCCATTCCTTCCTTTTTAATGATGACTTCGAACATCTTCTTTGCCTGATTCCGTTTTAACTCATCCTGTGGGAAGAAAAACATTCCGATTCCGTAATCTCTTTCTCCGCCAAGTGTAATTCCGAGCGGCTTGACTGCTTTTGAGAAGAACTTGTGTGAGATCTGTAATAAGATACCAACACCGTCACCGGTCTTTCCTTCTGCGTCCTTACCTGCTCTATGTTTTAAGTTTTCTACAATCTTTAAGGCATTTGCAACTGTATCATGTGTCTTGATACCCTTGATATTGACGACTGCGCCAATACCACAGTTATCATGTTCAAAGGATGGATCGTACATTCCCTGTGCAACTGCATTGCTTTCGTTCAACTGCTTTTCCATTGTATCTTCCTTTCTGTCATCTTGGATTCCCGTCAGTCTGCGCGCCCCTGACAGGCTGCTTTTTTATGTTCTTAGCATACTCCCGGCATTTTCGAAAGTAAATAACCCTTAAATACCATTTTCTCATTTAGTTGTCTGATAATTAGACTTTATAGAATAT
>ERZ1034873.147-NODE-147-length-42147-cov-9.280315_pt1 | contig 42147 bp, 56 predicted proteins | sample MGYA00520689_ERZ1034873 | MGnify/ENA primary metagenome ERZ1034873 (study PRJEB33766, sample SAMN09781722) | gut metagenome | biome: gut microbiome | host: Homo sapiens | place: Madagascar | study: EMG produced TPA metagenomics assembly of the PRJNA485056 data set...
CTGGTTTCTCTGGATGGCGATAACGCATGGGCATTAAGCGAAAGCTGGTGCGGCACTATTCAGTGGATTTGTCCGAGTCCGTATCGGCCTCATCATGGGCGCAAAAACTGGTTTCTGGGCATTGGGCGTTTTACCGCTGATGAGCAGGAACAATCGGATGCAATCCGTTATGAGACGTTGCGTTCGTCGGGGCCGGGCGGTCAACATGTCAATAAAACCGACTCGGCGGTACGCGCCACGCATTTGGCATCCGGTATTAGCGTGAAGGTTCAGTCAGAGCGTAGTCAGCATGCTAACAAGCGGCTGGCACGATTGCTGATTGCCTGGAAGCTGGAGCAGCAGCAACAGGAAAATAGCGCGGTGCTGAAATCGCAGCGGCGAATGTTCCATCACCAGATTGAACGTGGCAACCCGAGACGGACATTTACAGGGATGGCTTTTATCGAAGGATAATGAAGGATGAAACTGCCGGAAGGCGATTAAACGCCATCCGGCAGCAAATCAAATAATTACTTCGCCGGAATTTCTTTCAGCAGTTCAGTCAGCAGTGTCCAGTAATGACCTACGCTTTCGATGTGAACTTGCTCATCCGGAGAGTGTGGACCGGTGATAGTTGGCCCGATAGAAACCATGTCCATTTCCGGATACGGTTTTTTGAACAGACCACATTCCAGGCCCGCGTGGATAATCTGGATGTTCGGTGTTTTGTTGAACAGACGCTGATAGGTTTCACGTACCAGATGCATCACCGGAGAATTAGCGTCCGGCTGCCAGCCAGGATATGCGCCTTTCGCTTCGGTTTTCGCGCCAGCTAGTTTACCCAGCGAATCCAGCATGCTCACCACGTAGTCTTTACCGCTGTCGATCAGTGAACGGATCAGGCAGTGAATTTCTACGTTATTGTCAGTCATGGTCACCACACCGACGTTCAGGGAGGTTTCGACCACACCTTTTGCCACGTCGGAATTGCGGATCACACCGTTCGGGGTGGCGTTCAGCAGACGAATAAAGGTATCGCGAGATTTCGCAATCAGGGCAGCTTTATCGTTCGCTACAGAGTCCAGCAACAAGGCCAGATTTTTCTCTTTCTCTGCCAGCTCGTTTTTCAGGATCTCCTGATAGGTATTCACCAGAGATTTCAGGACGTCGACTTTATCAGCTGCGACAGCAATGGTCGCAAAGGCTTCACGCGGGATGGCGTTACGCAGTGTGCCGCCGTTGAAATCGATAAGGCGCAGATCCAGTTCTTCCGCATGACCCGCCAGGAAGCGCACCAGTAGTTTGTTGGCATTACCCAGGCCAACGTGGATTTCACCGCCGGAGTGACCGCCTTTCAGACCTTTTAAGGTTAACTTGAAGGTTTCAAAACCAGCTGGAACCGCTTCACGATCTAAATGCAGGTTGGAGGTGAAGTCGATACCCCCCGCACAACCCATGTAGATTTCACCTTCTTCTTCGGAGTCGGTGTTAATCAGAATATCAGCCTGCAACCAGTTGCTCTGTAAGCCGAACGCACCGTCCATACCGGCTTCTTCGGTCATGGTCAGCAGCACTTCCAGCGGGCCGTGAACCACGTTTTCGTCAGCCAGAACCGCCAGCGCAGACGCCATACCAATGCCGTTATCTGCACCCAGCGTGGTGCCGCGCGCTTTAACCCATTCGCCATCAATATAAGGCTGGATAGGATCTTTCGTGAAGTCATGCACGGTGTCGTTATTTTTCTGCGGCACCATATCGAGGTGGGCCTGTAAGACGACCGGTTTACGATTTTCCATACCTGCGGTAGCAGGTTTACGAATCAGGATATTACCTACCTGATCGCGTTCGACATGGAAACCTTTCTCTTTTGCCCAACCAACAATGTATTCAGCGAGTTGCTCTTCATGATAGGACGGGTGAGGAATAGAACAGATTTTGGCAAAAATATCCCACAGCGGCTGTGGAGATAATTGAGACAGTTCAGACACGTTAAGTCTCCTTGTCGATCACCCGCAAAACAGTATTGCAGGTCACAGGGTTAGCAGAAAATGTTGTCAACACAAGACAGGCTTGCGAGATATGTTTGAGAATACCACTTTATCCCGCGTCAGGGAGAGGCAGTGCGTAAAAAGACGCGGACTCATGTGAAATACTGGTTTTTAGTGCGCCAGATCTCTATAATCTCGCGCAACCTATTTTCCCCTCGAACACTTTTTAAGCCGTAGATAAACAGGCTGGGACACTTCACATGAGCGAAAAATACATCGTCACCTGGGACATGTTGCAGATCCATGCACGTAAACTCGCAAGCCGACTGATGCCTTCTGAACAATGGAAAGGCATTATTGCCGTAAGCCGTGGCGGTCTGGTACCGGGTGCGTTACTGGCGCGTGAACTGGGTATTCGTCATGTCGATACCGTTTGTATTTCCAGCTACGATCACGACAACCAGCGCGAGCTTAAAGTGCTGAAACGCGCAGAAGGCGATGGCGAAGGCTTCATCGTTATTGATGACCTGGTGGATACCGGTGGTACTGCGGTTGCGATTCGTGAAATGTATCCAAAAGCGCACTTTGTCACCATCTTTGCAAAACCGGCTGGTCGTCCGCTGGTTGATGATTATGTTGTTGATATCCCGCAAGATACCTGGATCGAACAGCCGTGGGATATGGGCGTCGTATTCGTCCCGCCAATCTCCGGTCGCTAATCTTTTCAACGCCTGGCACTGCCGGGCGTTGTTCTTTTTAACTTCAGGCGGGTTACAATAGTTTCCAGTAAGTATTCTGGAGGCTGCATCCATGACACAGGCAAACCTGAGCGAAACCCTGTTCAAACCCCGCTTTAAACATCCTGAAACCTCGACGCTAGTCCGCCGCTTTAATCACGGCGCACAACCGCCTGTGCAGTCGGCTCTTGATGGTAAAACCATCCCTCACTGGTATCGCATGATTAACCGTCTGATGTGGATCTGGCGCGGTATTGACCCACGTGAAATCCTAGACGTCCAGGCACGTATTGTGATGAGCGATGCTGAACGTACCGACGATGATTTATACGATACTGTGATTGGCTACCGTGGTGGCAACTGGATTTATGAGTGGGCCACCCAGGCGATGGTGTGGCAACAAAAAGCCTGTGCGGAAGAAGATCCGCAACTCAGTGGTCGACACTGGCTGCATGCGGCTACGTTGTACAACATTGCCGCCTATCCTCATCTGAAAGGAGATGACCTGGCCGAGCAAGCGCAGGCTTTATCAAACCGCGCCTATGAAGAGGCCGCCCAGCGTCTGCCGGGCACGATGCGGCAGATGGAGTTTACTGTACCCGGCGGTGCGCCCATCACCGGCTTTTTGCATATGCCGAAAGGCGATGGCCCGTTCCCGACAGTATTAATGTGTGGTGGTCTGGATGCGATGCAGACGGACTATTACAGCCTGTATGAACGTTATTTTGCGCCTCGCGGCATTGCGATGCTGACTATTGATATGCCGTCGGTGGGCTTTTCTTCAAAATGGAAGCTCACCCAGGACTCCAGCCTGTTGCATCAGCACGTCTTAAAGGCGCTGCCTAACGTACCGTGGGTGGATCACACTCGCGTCGCGGCCTTTGGTTTCCGTTTCGGCGCTAACGTTGCCGTGCGTCTGGCATACCTTGAATCGCCGCGTCTGAAAGCGGTTGCCTGTCTTGGTCCGGTAGTTCATACCCTGTTGAGTGATTTTAAGTGCCAGCAACAGGTGCCGGAAATGTATCTTGACGTTCTGGCGAGTCGTTTGGGGATGCATGATGCTTCCGACGAAGCGTTACGCGTGGAGCTGAATCGCTATTCATTAAAAGTGCAAGGATTGCTGGGACGTCGCTGCCCAACGCCAATGTTATCAGGCTACTGGAAGAACGATCCGTTCAGCCCGGAAGAGGACTCACGCTTAATCACCTCATCATCTGCTGACGGTAAATTATTAGAGATCCCATTTAACCCGGTGTATCGGAATTTTGACAAAGGTCTTCAGGAAATCACCGGCTGGATCGAAAAACGCTTGTGTTAAAAATTTGCTAAATTTTGCCAATTTGGTAAAACAGTTGCATCACAACAGGAGATAGCAATGACGTTACCGAGTGGACACCCGAAGAGCAGATTGATCAAAAAATTTACCGCACTAGGCCCGTATATTCGTGAAGGTAAGTGCGAAGATAATCGATTCTTTTTCGATTGTCTGGCTGTATGCGTCAACGTGAAACCGGCACCGGAAGTGCGTGAATTCTGGGGCTGGTGGATGGAGCTGGAAGCGCAGGAATCCCGTTTTACCTACAGCTACCAGTTTGGTCTGTTCGATAAAGCAGGCGACTGGAAGAGTGTTCCGGTAAAAGATACTGAAGTGGTTGAACGACTGGAGCACACCCTGCGTGAGTTTCACGAGAAGCTGCGTGAACTGCTGACGACGCTGAATCTGAAGCTGGAACCGGCGGATGATTTTCGTGACGAGCCGGTGAAGTTAACGGCGTGAGTGAAATGTGCCGGATGCATCACATCCGGCAATATCTATTAAAACTGATACGTCATCCCAATCGCGACAATATCATCATTATTAATATTCAATTTGTTATCGCTATCCAGTTGGTTGATTTTATAATCAACAAATGCTGACATATTTTTGTTGAAATAATACGTAGCACCGACGTCGATATAATTAACCAGATCTTCACCACCGATACCTTCAATATCTTTCCCTTTCGATAAGACATAACCCAGCGATGGACGCAGACCAAAGTCAAACTGGTATTGAGCGACCGCTTCAAAGTTCTGTGTCTTATTGGCAAAGCCGCCAGTTATTGGCGTCATTTTGCGTGTTTCAGAATAAAAAGTTGCCAGATAAATATTATTGGCATCGTATTTCAGACCTGTAGCCCATGCTTCTGCACGCTTGCCTGTGCCACGGCTTTGCAGGTTCTGCTCGTTGGTGCGATCTGAGTTGGTATAGGCCCCACTAATGGCGAAATCGCTGCCGCCAAAGTCATATGTCAATGACGTGCCGAAGCCATCGCCGTTTTGCTTTTTAACGTCGCGGTTTTCGTTTTTCCCTTGATATTGCAGGGTTAAGTTCAGGCCATCGATAACGCCGAAGAAGTCGGTGTTCCGATACGTCGCCAGACCGCTGGCGCGTTTGGTCATAAAGTTGTCGGTCTGCGCCGAGGAGTCGCCACCAAATTCCGGGAACATATCGGTCCAGGCTTCCACGTCATACAACGCGCCCAGGTTACGGCCATAGTCGAAAGAACCCAAATCTTTATACTTCAATCCGGCAAAAGCGAGACGCGTTTTTTGCTGTGCAGTATCACTCTCCGCTTTATTTCCGGCAAACTCCGCTTCCCAACGGCCATAGCCAGTCAGTTGATCGTTAATTTGTGTTTCGCCTTTAAAACCAAAACGGATATAACTCTGGTCGCCATCTTTACTGTCGTTATCACTCATATAATGCATGGCTTTAACTTTGCCATAGACATCCAGTTTATTACCGTCTTTGTTATATATTTCTGCGGCCTGTACGGATGCAGATGCCACAATGCCCATCACCACTAATGCCAGAGTGCTCTTTTTCATTTTCATTCCTGATTTTAATTAACGCGCGAATATTCAGCGGGAGAGCCCCGTTGAAAACAGGAAAGTTTTTAACCTGAGATTGTTAAAGATATATTACAGATTAATAATATTCTTAAAATGTGGTAATTTATTAAATCTGTAATAAAAGCGTAAACAACTGCCGCTAGGCTTGCTGATCCCGCGCAACAAAACGCCATGCTTTGCTTGCAGATGGTTGGCAACCGACGACAGTCCTGCTAAAACGTTCGTTTGATATCATTTTTCCTAAAATTGAATGGCAGAGAATCATGAGTGACAGCCAGACGCTGGTGGTAAAACTCGGCACCAGTGTGCTAACAGGCGGATCGCGCCGTCTGAACCGTGCCCATATCGTTGAACTTGTTCGCCAGTGCGCGCAGTTACATGCCGCCGGGCATCGGATTGTTATTGTGACGTCGGGCGCGATCGCCGCCGGACGTGAGCACCTGGGGTACCCGGAACTGCCAGCGACTATCGCCTCGAAACAACTGCTGGCGGCGGTAGGGCAGAGTCGACTGATTCAACTGTGGGAACAGCTGTTTTCGATTTATGGCATTCACGTCGGGCAGATGCTGCTGACCCGTGCTGATATGGAAGACCGTGAACGCTTCCTGAACGCCCGCGACACCTTGCGTGCGTTGCTCGATAACAATATCGTTCCGGTAATCAATGAGAACGATGCTGTCGCTACGGCAGAGATTAAGGTCGGCGATAACGATAACCTTTCTGCGCTGGCGGCGATTCTGGCGGGTGCCGATAAACTGTTGCTGCTGACCGATCAAAAAGGTTTGTATACCGCTGATCCGCGCAGCAATCCGCAGGCAGAACTGATTAAAGATGTTTACGGCATTGATGACGCACTGCGCGCGATTGCCGGTGACAGCGTTTCAGGCCTCGGAACTGGCGGCATGAGTACCAAATTGCAGGCCGCTGACGTGGCTTGCCGTGCGGGTATCGACACCATTATTGCCGCGGGCAGCAAGCCGGGCGTTATTGGTGATGTGATGGAAGGCATTTCCGTCGGTACGCTGTTCCATGCCCAGGCGACTCCGCTTGAAAACCGTAAACGCTGGATTTTCGGTGCGCCGCCGGCGGGTGAAATCACGGTAGATGAAGGGGCAACTGCCGCCATTCTTGAACGCGGCAGCTCCCTGTTGCCGAAAGGCATTAAAAGCGTGACTGGCAATTTCTCGCGTGGTGAAGTCATCCGCATTTGCAACCTCGAAGGTCGCGATATCGCCCACGGCGTCAGTCGTTACAACAGCGATGCATTACGCCGTATTGCCGGGCACCACTCGCAAGAAATTGATGCAATACTGGGATATGAATACGGCCCGGTTGCCGTTCACCGTGATGACATGATTACCCGTTAAGGAGCAGGCTGATGCTGGAACAAATGGGCATTGCCGCGAAGCAAGCCTCGTATAAATTAGCGCAACTCTCCAGCCGCGAAAAAAATCGCGTGCTGGAAAAAATCGCCGATGAACTGGAAGCACAAAGCGAAATCATCCTCAACGCTAACGCCCAGGATGTTGCTGACGCGCGTGCCAATGGCCTTGGCGAAGCGATGCTTGACCGTCTGGCACTGACGCCCGCACGGCTGAAAGGCATTGCCGATGATGTGCGCCAGGTGTGTAACCTCGCCGATCCGGTGGGGCAGGTAATCGATGGCAGCGTACTGGACAGCGGCCTGCGTCTTGAGCGTCGTCGCGTACCGCTGGGGGTTATTGGCGTGATTTATGAAGCGCGCCCGAACGTGACGGTTGATGTCGCTTCGCTGTGCCTGAAAACCGGTAATGCGGTGATCCTGCGCGGTGGCAAAGAAACGTGTCGCACTAACGCTGCAACGGTGGCGGTGATTCAGGACGCCCTGAAATCCTGCGGCTTACCGGCGGGTGCCGTGCAGGCGATTGATAATCCTGACCGTGCGCTGGTCAGTGAAATGCTGCGTATGGATAAATACATCGACATGCTGATCCCGCGTGGTGGCGCTGGTTTGCATAAACTGTGCCGTGAACAGTCGACAATCCCGGTGATCACAGGTGGTATAGGCGTATGCCATATTTACGTTGATGAAAGTGTAGAGATCGCTGAAGCATTAAAAGTGATCGTCAACGCGAAAACTCAGCGTCCGAGCACATGTAATACGGTTGAAACGTTGCTGGTGAATAAAAACATCGCCGATAGCTTCCTGCCCGCATTAAGCAAACAAATGGCGGAAAGCGGCGTGACATTACACGCAGATGCAGCTGCACTGGCGCAGTTGCAGGCAGGCCCTGCGAAGGTGGTTGCTGTTAAAGCCGAAGAGTATGACGATGAGTTTCTGTCATTAGATTTGAACGTCAAAATCGTCAGCGATCTTGACGATGCCATCGCCCATATTCGTGAACACGGCACACAACACTCCGATGCGATCCTGACCCGCGATATGCGCAACGCCCAGCGTTTTGTTAACGAAGTGGATTCGTCCGCTGTTTACGTTAACGCCTCTACGCGTTTTACCGACGGCGGCCAGTTTGGTCTGGGTGCGGAAGTGGCGGTAAGCACACAAAAACTCCACGCGCGTGGCCCAATGGGGCTGGAAGCACTGACCACTTACAAGTGGATCGGCATTGGTGATTACACCATTCGTGCGTAAATAAAACCGGGTGATGCAAAAGTAGCCATTTGATTCACAAGGCCATTGACGCATCGCCCGGTTAGTTTTAACCTTGTCCACCGTGATTCACGTTCGTGAACATGTCCTTTCAGGGCCGATATAGCTCAGTTGGTAGAGCAGCGCATTCGTAATGCGAAGGTCGTAGGTTCGACTCCTATTATCGGCACCATTAAAATCAATAAGTTACACATCATTAGTACCTTCCTTATTTTTTGACTGGGACAAATTTGGGACCGATGGGTTCAGGATCGAGTCTATTTGCCGTGCGTGTTCGGTAAGGTGATTAGGTGCAAGGTGAGCATATCGACGAACCATTTCGATAGACTCCCAGCCTCCCATTTCCTGTAAAACTGACAACGGGACTCCGGCTTGAACCAGCCAACTTGCCCAGGTGTGTCTCAAGTCGTGAAATCTGAAATCATCAATACCAGCCCGTCTCAGCGCCGCTTTCCAGGCTGTGTTTGCGTCATACCGCATCTTCCTTACTGTTGGCGCTTTCGTTCCGTCTGGTTTGGTACAGCTTTCCTTGTACACAAATACCCAACGGTGATGATTCCCGATTTGTTTTTTCAATACGCGACATGCAGTATCATTCAGCGCAACGCCAATTGCGCGGTTTGATTTACTCTCTTCCGGGTTTATCCATGCCACCCGGCGCTGCATATCTATTTGTTGCCATTCAAGGTTGATGATGTTCGAGCGTCTTAAGCCTGTTGCCAGTGCAAATTCAACAACAGACTTTAATGGCTCCGGACATTCATCAATCAGCCTTTGTGCTTCATGGGGCTCCAGCCAGCGGATCCGTTTATTCTTTGGTTGAGGCACTTTAATAATTGGTGCCTTATCCAGCATTTTCCATTCACGCTCTGCGGCTCTTAGTAGGGCCTTTATAAATGAAAGATGCGTAGCCTTCGTTGCAACGGACGCTGGTTTTGGCGTGTATTCTGGAACAGGTTTCCCTTTTTTTCTGCATGCTTCTGCCCTGAGTTTCCAGTTTTCCTCATGACGCCGGTTCGTCATTTTCTGCATTGCTGAATAAATTTTTGATTCAGTAATGTCTCTTAGTTGCATTCCTGCGAAATGTTGAAGCCAGAATCCGATCCGGCTTTTGTCATCGTCCAGTGATTTTTTATGTGCTTTCTCTTCAAGCCACCTGACACACGCTTCCTCGAACGTTATATCAGGTATTTCACCAAGTTTGCTGACCCGCCATGCTTCAGCCTTTAGCTTGTCATGGAGTTCTGTCGCCTGCCTTTTGTCCTTTGTTCCAAGAGACTGTTTAAATCTTTTACCGTTCGGCAATGTGAAACTGGCGTACCATATTTCACCTCTGCGGAAGAGTGACATTTTCTTTCCTCTGTTATGCCATCACCCGCGCTCACCTGGACAGTATGCAGCGGAGACTGAAGAGCCGCAATGCAGGCTTGTCGTGTTGTGAGGTAAGGAGATTTATTCTTAGTGGGATCTTTGCGTGTTGCCTGAAGACGCCCTGTGCGTATCCAGTTAATGGCAGTCGGTCTGGATATCTTGAGAAAATGACAGGCCTCATCGAGTGTGAGGCTGTATGGCTCCATTATTTCACCTCTTGCTGTGACATTGTTGAAAAATGGATACCAGCTCGTTGCTGCCAGACGATCCAACCGAGAGTCATATCCCATGCCATGTATTCGTTATCGCCGTTTTTTGCTCTCCGACGATCTACTAAGTCACCGAAACGCTTTTCCATGAATAATTCATAAGCTTCGCGTTCATCTGGTTCTACTTCCAGAGATAGGAGTGCGATTTCATAAGCACGGCGCTCAATATCGTCTCGCACGTCAAGGCTGCTGATACGCTCTTTAATTTCTTTAATCAGTTCTTTGTCGGTAAAAGTGGTCATTATGCTCCAGCCTCCGGTGCTTTTGGCATTACTGCCCAGTGAGTGATATTGACGTTTTCAAGGTCCCCGACCTGAAATGTCCACTGCCATTCTCCGGTTTCTTTTTGTCCCCAGGTGTACCAGAGAGAACGCCAGCCAATTAGCCAGCCTTCTCCGTTAGCATCGAATAACAAAACACTTTCATTTGCTGGTGGCAGTTCAGTTGACACTGGTATTACTTTGTTTTCCTGTGCTGCACATTTAGCTTCAAGCGCATCGAATTTACGCACTAGGTATTCAGCATCTGTTTCATTTACTTTCAGATCTCGCGGTACACATCTCCCACGAAGAAACCCTTCCATTTCGAAAACATTCATGCGCATTTGCGTAACTCCGATAACTCGTTAAAGCGTTCCATAAACATCCCGTAGGCATGGCCCGGAGCCAGTGGAATCACGTTGAACATCTCTGTTGCCGGGATACCTTCCAGTACAGGCCAGAAAGAGCCATCATCAAGCCCGAGATCGCGGCGTTCGGTTGCCAGCATGATGAGATCGGCATATTTCACGGGCGTACTCATAACTGGGGGTAACCCGTATTTCTCACGGATTACGGCGTCTATTTTTTCTTCCATTTGTTTATAGTCAGGAAGAAGGCGTTTCAGTGGTGCGGGAATGTCCTGGCAATACGCTTCTGTTGCATCATGCATTAACGCTTCAAAAGCAAATTCCTGCGGCACCAGCTGGCTGCAAAGAACCGCATGTTGGGCGACGCCGTAGAAGTGCGAAAGATGACCGGCAAAGCGACAGATATTTGAAAGGGAAACCGCGATATCGTTAATATCGATGTCGTCTTTATTTATCCTGTCATAATAAAAATGCTTCCCGGAAAAAGTTTTAATAAATGACATTTTGTTCTCCACGTATATGCGCTGCACCGCGCTGAATTCTGGCAAAAAGAATCCCTCGCCATCCGGCGATTATTGAGTAAATTACGTTTCCATAAATGCCCCCGCAGGGGCATTTGCAGTAATGAAATCAGGCGGTGAAAGTACCAATAAAGGTTTCTACTTTGCTGTCCTTGAATTTCTCAACAAGCAGATCACGAAATTCGTTAGCCATTTCTTCCTGCACCGCCTCCAGCTGAATAATGCGCAGAACCAGTACAGGACGATCGCCAGTGATAATACTGAGGCGTAATTTAAACGGACGTTCTTTCAGACCTTCAAACGGAACGCATTTAAATTCAAATGCCACTGGCATAATGTCTTTGGTCTTCGCTTCGATAGACTCCATCAGGGAGCGTTTGCCGCTGAAGTCATTATCTTCAAAATCAGCGGTCTGGTTTGCTTCAATCGTGATTTTACGGACAGCCGCAGCCGCTTTTGTTGCCTGAATAGCGTCACCATTAGCATCAAAGCCCACAAGATAGTCGGCCCAGTCTTCAATCCATTCTGCCAGTGACTTCTGGGAGTTACGCTCGCCGTTAACAGACAACAGAGCAGAGAACGGTGCTGTCTTTTTCAGTTTGAGTGTGGCGGTGTTATCTGCGTGACCTGGTTCATCAATAGTACCCAGGTTAAGCACACTGACGGCACGCATATTATCAGCATCGATAAAGCAGCGGGTGCCTTCATCTGCAAGATCTTTAGAATAACGGGTAAAGTCATCGATGCTGGCAGTGGAAAGCGCACCACGGAAACGGAAGCGATTTAAATTAAATTTTTCCAGATCATGAATGCGGAAATTCTCAGGCAATGCCACAGCATCGGCACCAATCTTACTGATAATTTCATTAACACCCTGAGCAGAAATAAGGGCATGGATTTGATTAATTGCGGTTGCGTCTAAGTTCTGAGACATAATAAGTCCTCACTATATAAAGATATTCAGTGATGAGATAAATAATCAGTTAATTAAAAACGATATTAACGACCTGCTGCGCGGAGTTTTCCGTCAGGTTCACCGGCAAGAGTCAGTAACTGTCCCTGGTCTTCCTGCAGAATAGTCAGGCGACCACCGCGATTGACATACATCGGCGTTTCGGTGGTGTCTTCTTCGGAAATTTTCCCGCGGTTAGTCGGGCGAACATATGAGAGTTTGTGTTTGATTTTCACTCGGTTCTCATCAAACGGTTCGATTTCCAGGTTGAGCGAGACCTTACCTTTGGTTTTCGTGTTCATCACACCGGAAGCGACTTCACTGAGAACTGCGCCGATTTTGGTTTCAAATACGCCGCCGTCCAGCTCCCCGATAAATGCCTGCACATCAGTACTGCGTTCGCTAGCCATTTTGCTGCTCCTCATCATATCGACCCTGCAAGGTCGGTTAGTTTCTCCACAAAACAGAGAAGAACACCTGCGGTGACTGCCGCCCGGATGGATTGGGTTATGAGCCCGTCGTCCGGTGATGCTCTTCTCTGTTTTGTAAAAAGGACGGTACCAGCCGGAAGCAAGGGTACAAGCTGGTACCGCCAAGACTACACACAGCATAAAGTTGTGGTGCCGGGTGCCGGGTGCCTCCCGGTGCCTGGCGAAGGTTGCACACCAGGCGGGTGGGTATCCACAGAAGGTCGACTGTCAGCCTCAACCTTAACCCGCGTGCGCTGAGCCGCATTCACCACAACGCTAAGGATTCTCTCTGGTTGAAAATACTTAGCTGTTATGTGCCTGCTTTTAGCCACATCAGGCGAGGTGGACCTAGTTATTCCCCAACAACAAGGATTCGGTTAATCTGGTTATCCCCAACAACGCAAAAGGAAAAGAAATGTCCGGTAATATCTATACGCTGTACAAATCCCACTGTGAAAATGTTGGAAAGTATCGGGGCATTGAAATCAGTGGGGTAGTGTCATCAGTCGAAATAAGCAAAGTTGAATCAAGGGCAACATTACTTACTCTTTTGGACCTTGTCTTACATGAGCACCGGAAGAAATTCGGCACTCCCTATAATCAGTTGAATGGGAAAAAGGCTCTGGTTCACCTTATTCTGATGAAGCATCACTGGATGCCAAAACAGATTAATGAGATGAAATTTGATGAACTTCTTCTTTCAATTCAGGATGAACTCACACTTGATAAAATAAGCGTAACCGCCCAGAAATTTTTAGATTATCGAGACTGGAGATCACAAATTCATCACTTTGATGATTTTGACGAAAATGAATGGGATCCTAATTTGTCTGCACAATATCTAAAGTAACATCCTGTGATAAAACCGTGATTTCCTGATCCAGTTTTTTTAAGGAGTCTATTGTTTCCTGTCGATAAGACAGCACTTCACGAAGCTGGTTTATAGCTGCCAGCTTCTTTGTCATCCACTCATAAATTTCCTCATCTGTGTAGCCAGGCGCGACGATTTTGGGTTCTGTTTTGTGCATTTCACATCTCCTCAAGTTATCAGTTACTTGTTGATGGGGACCAGATTGTTAAAGAGCTAAGCGTCCTGTAGGGCGCTTTTTTGTTGCTAACGAATCATCCTGGACTTCATATGCCCCAGGCGGCTACTTCGTGGGCGTCCTGCCTGTTCGTTGTTTCGCTTGGGTACATTATGTATCTCAAAGGTACATTGTCAAGTATAAAAAAACCTGCCGAAGCAGGTTCATAAACATTGATTAGGCTTTGATTTTGTATCTTCTTGGTTTTCCTGAGAAAATCACTGTACCAATTATAGAGCAATTACCGTTGATCTTAATGTAAGGCTCAGGCCAGTTTGGGTTTAACGCTTTGAGATAACGCTGTGTCCCATCTTCTATCAACCTTTTGAAGGTGGTTTCGCCTGTATCGTGCATCAATGCAATAACGTCGTCACCGTGGCAGGCAGGTACTTCAGGATCGACAAAAATCATGTCTCCCGGGCGGTACTCATCAATCATTGAATCACCTATCACCCGCAAGATATAAGTCATTTCCCCACAGGGTACAGGGCAGGGATACGTTTCTGCTGTGCTCAAATCAACCTCAGAATATCCAACTTCTTTCCATGCTCCGGCCTGTACCCATGATATGACAGGGACTAATGTGATTTGTTTATTAGTGATTGAAACATCAGGTTTTTTTGTGATGTTCGTTGTCTGGTGTTCTTGATCGAGCCATCCGACAGGCAGGTCGAAACATTTTTCGATGTGTCGTGCCATGCTGTCACCGATATTTTTAGTAGCACCATCTCCCATAAACCTGCTGGTCTGGGTTGGCTCGCGATCAATCATAGTGGCAAAGGAAGAATTCCCGCCAACACCATCTCTCAATTTTCTGGCGTTAGACCGCCGGATGTCATGGATTGTTTTCATAACGAAATTAAAACCCTTGTACCGTTAAGGTACAAGTATCTTGAAGGTTCATTTCAATCATGTAATATGTACACCGGAGGTACATATTGTATGAAAGCGTATTGGGACTCTTTAACCAAAGAACAGCAGGGCGAGTTGGCCGGAAAAGTTGGCTCAACACCTGGCTACTTACGGCTGGTTTTCAATGGCTATAAAAAAGCCAGTTTTGTGCTGGCTAAAAAACTTGAGCAATGCACGTCAGGTGCAATTACGAAATCTGACTTAAGACCGGATATCTATCCGAAAGATTAGCAGAACACTTTCAATTTTTAACCACAGAACGATGAGGCTAACCGTGGGTAAGCATCACTGGAAAGTAGAAAAACAGCCTGAGTGGTACGTGAAAGCTGTCAGAAAAACTATCGCAAAGTTGCCGGGTGGTTACGCTGAAGCAGCTGACTGGCTGGATGTAACAGAGAACGCATTATTTAACCGCCTTCGTGCCGATGGCGATCAGATTTTCCCGCTGGGATGGGCAATGATTTTGCAACGTGCTGGTGGAACTCACTTCATTGCTGACGCTGTGGCGCAGTCTGCAAATGGCGTCTTTGTGTCTCTTCCTGACGTCGAGGATGTGGACAACGCCGATATTAACCAGCGTCTGCTGGAAGTCATTGAACAGATCGGCAGTTATTCAAAACAGATTCGTTCAGCAATCGAAGACGGTGTAGTGGAACCGCATGAGAAGACAGCAATTAACGACGAGCTGTATCTCTCAATTTCGAAGCTGCAGGAGCATGCAGCACTGGTCTACAAAATCTTTTGCATTTCAGAAAGTAATGACGCCCGCGAGTGTGCAGCTCCGGGCGTCGTGGCGTCGATTGCTTCTGGTTGTGGAGAAACTAACGCATGAACAGTTTAACGGCAAATAACCGTTTGTCGCAACAGCTGGTGGTCAGCGTCGCTGAACACGTGTTGTTACGGCATGAATGCAGATTACCAAATCTCCTGGCTGTAAGTAACCACAGAGAACTTTACCTGACTGTGGGGGGCGAGTTGTGCAGGAACTTAACCGCTGGTTTCGTGACGGAAGAGGACTTTATGTTCATGTTATTCGTTGGGAGTCAGAAACACAGCGCGTTATCTATCTTCGCAAAGACTACCCGCATGAGTGCTTTAGCCCTTTGTGGAAATTCAGGCGTGATTTTGTTGAGTGTGAAGGACCACCAGCACATTGATTCTGCCATTCCGGGACGTTACACTGTTCAGGCACCTTATAAAGCGGGTGCCGGGATTGGCGTCCTGGAATTGATCAAGGCGATATATGACGCGCCAGCGTCTTTTTTATCGTCCGCATTTGCTCACATCAAAGTTATGGTGGGCTGGGCGGGGGCATCGAAAGATGCGCCGGTTTCCTTGATCACCGGTTACGCCAACCCCGTTCAGTTCACCACCAGCGAAATTGGCGTTTCCGGTGGTGGAAGTATTTCACCGATCAAGGAGGCTGCCATCATGGCTACTGTCCCAGCCCTCACTCGTCTGAATGATGAAGACTTACATAAACTCAGTTATGTAACAACTGCACTACGTGCTCTGCGCAAGGTAACTCTTTCGGATCCGCAGGCACATCAGGTTCTGGTAGAAACCCTTCTTAACTTGCAAGCTGAACGTATTCGTCTGGCGGATAAGGCTAATTTTCATATTCACCGTCTCCTGAATATCAGCGGAGGGCATCGTCATGCTTAATCCGTTGCTCCTCAACATTTACCGTTTATTTCAGCGTAAAAAAATATCAACACCCACAGTTGGGCAGTGGTACACCACGCCAGCAGGGCATGTTCTACGTGTCAGCCTGGTTGACTGTGAATGTCAGAAGGTGATTTGTGAACCGCTGGGCCGCAATTACCGCGTCAGTATGCCGCTTATTGCCTTTCGCTCCGGAAAAAACATGAAGCATCTCGGAGGTGCAGCATGAGTATGGAGCTGATGGTTAAAGCGATGAAAATTCGAGTGGGTAATCCATTGCGAAAACTGGTTCTGATCAAGCTGGCTGATAATGCCAGCGATCAGGGTGAGTGCTGGCCCAGCTACCAGCATATTGCTGACCAGTGCGAGATTAGCAAACGTTCTGTGATGAATCATATTGCGGCCCTTTGTGATTCCGGGCTGGTAAAAAAAGTCACCCGGAAAGGTGAAAAAGGTAACTCAAGTAATATCTATCTCCTTCATCTTGATGGTGCAGGAGATTCACTAGGGGGTAGTGCAAATAATTCACTATCTAGTGCAGCAAATTCACCAGGTAGTGCAGGAGTTGCACCAGGGGGTGGTGCAGGAGATTCACCCAGAACCAGTCACTCTTTTGAACCAGTCAAAGAACCAGTCAATGAACCAATAGCTGTTGGTGCATCTGCTGATGAGTCCGTGCGAGTTCGTTCAAACCGACCGGAATACTCTCCGGAGTTTGAGCAGGCATGGCTGGCATACCCCAAACGTGCTGGTGGCAATTCAAAATCTGCAGCCCTCAAAGCCTGGAAAGCTCGTTTGAATGAGGGGGTAAAACCCGAAACCATGCTGGAAGGTGTGAAACGCTACGCGGGCTGGGTATCTGCGATGGGTAACAGCGGCACACAATTTGTGAAACAGGCTGTCACGTTCTTTGGTCCGGATCGTCATTTCGAAGAATCCTGGGAAGTTCCTGCGGTATCTGCAGCCAGACGCGAGGACCCGTACTTCAGAGCCAGTTACGACAACGTGGACTACAGCCAGATCCCGGCAGGATTCAGGGGGTGATCATGAGTCTTTTGAATGACGTTCAGAAATTCATTGAAGCCCATCCGGGGTGTACTTCCGGAGACATTGCGGATGCTTTTGCAGGTTACTCACGGCAGCGCGTTCTGCAGTCAGCAAGCAAGTTACGTCAGAGTGGTCGTGTGGCTCACCGTTGTGAAGGGGATACACGCAGACATTTCCCGCGCCTGACTGAGAGAGCGCAGGAGGCGGAACCGCAACCAGTTCGTGAAACCAGACCTGTGCGCAATTTCTATGTCGGCACTAACGACCCGCGGGAGATTTTGTGCCTGACCCGCCAGGCGGAAGAACTGGAGTCCAGGGGCTTATACCGTCGTGCTGCAACGGTGTGGATGGTGGCATTCCGTGAAAGCCACTCCCAGCCAGAACGAAACAATTTTCTGGCGCGTCGTGAGCAGTGTTTACGGAAAAGCAGCAAGCGCGCTGTATCGAGTGATGAGTGGTATCTGTCAGGGAATTACGTGGGGGCGTAATGACGACGTTAACTCAATGCCAGCAGCAGGTGCTGGATATGCTGATTTCTTACCAGAAAGAGCGTGGCTTTCCGCCAACCAATCAGGAGGTGGCAACCATGCTGGGATACCGTTCAGTGAATGCAGCGGTGGAGCATCTTCGCGCACTGGAGAAAAAAGGCGTCATCACGATAAAGCGTGGCGTGGCCCGGGGGATAACGCTTCATACCGCGGTGAAGGACGACGACAGCGAGGCGGTCGGGATTATCCGCTCACTGCTTGCCGGTGAGGAAAACGCCAGGCTGCGTGCAGCCCACTGGTTACATGAGAGGGAGCTGAAAGTATGAAGCTAATACTGCCTTTTCCGCCCAGCGTGAACACGTACTGGCGACACCCCAACCAAGGGGCGTTTGCAGGTAAGAGCCTGATAAGCGCGGCGGGGCGCAAATTCCAGAGCGCGGCGTGTGCAGCAATAGTTGAGCAGTTACGTCGTCTGCCAAAACCAACGTCGGCACCTGCTTCAGTGGAGATCGTGTTGTTTCCTCCGGATAACCGGATCCGCGATCTGGACAACTATAACAAGGCGCTGTTTGACGCCCTGACCCACGCGGGTGTGTGGGAAGACGACAGTCAGGTGAAAAGAATGCTGGTGGAGTGGGGACCGGTTATCCCGGAAGGGAAGGTCGAGATCACTATCAGTAAGTACGAGAAAACGGCGGGTGCAGCCGCCTGATCAAGAGGAGAAACGAAGTATGAATAATCTGATGGTCATTGATGGTATTGAAGTTCGTCGTGATGCTTATGGACGTTACAGCCTGAACGATCTGCATCGCGCAGCAGTAGCATCTGGTGCAAATGCCAGAACCAAGGAGCCAGGAAAGTTTCTTTCCAGCCAACAAACTGTTGAACTTGTTCATGAATTGACCAACACCCAGAATTTGGGTGTTGACCCGGTGAGTGTGATTCATGGGGGAAATGAACGGGGAACGTATGTCTGCAAAGAACTGGTGTATGCCTATGCAATGTGGATCAGCCCGTCATTCCATCTGAAGGTGATCCGTACTTTCGATATGGTAACCAGCGCACCTGAAAAATTATCCGGACAGGCTGCTGACAAGATGCAGGCTGGCGTGATTCTGCTGGACTTTATGCGCCGGGAGTTAAACCTGTCTAACTCATCTGTGCTTGGGGCCTGTCAGAAACTCCAGGAGGCTGTTGGCTTACCGAATCTGGCACCACGCTATGCCATTGATGCTCCTGCTGACGCGCCTGATGGCTCAAGTCGCCCTACGCTGTCGCTGAGTGCACTGCTGAAACAGTATGGTATCCGCCTGACGGCTAATCAGGCATATCACCAGATGGCGAAGCTGGGGATCGTTGAACAACGCGAACGATACAGCCGTACCGCGATTAACAACATCAAAAAATTCTGGTCGCTGACAGCGAAAGGCTGCATGTTCGGCAAGAACATCACCAGTCCCGCAAATCCGCGCGAGACGCAGCCGCACTTCTTCGAATCCCGATTCCCTGAGCTGTTAAAGCTGCTCGATACCGTTCATTGAGGTGACCGTGAGAGCACTACTGACCCCTGAAATTGCCCCGCGTATGGGGATCGTATTGTTCAGGCCAGGTTCAGAGCTGATGCCCCTGTTTATGCAGGGGCGTGTCCTGCTGGAGCCTGAGCCGGAACGTTATTCATCTTTCGCCAGTGGTGCCGTTCCGGCTGCATCACAACCGCTGGCGGATGATCCTGCCGTTCGGGCCGTGTTCCGCAATGAGGCAGTGATCCGTCGTGCTGGTGGCGTGGAATGTCTTGAAAGCTGGTTACTTCGTGAAAAAGGCTGCCAGTGGCCTCATTCCGACTGGCACAGCGAGAACATGACCACAATGCGACACGCTCCGGGCGCAATCCGTCTGTGCTGGCACTGCGATAACCAGCTGCGCGATCAGTTCACGGAACGGCTGGAATCAATGGCAACGGATAACTGTGCTCGCTGGGTGTTGTCTGTCGTGCGTCGGGATCTCGGTTTTGATGATAGTCACGTTATGACAATGCCGGAACTGTGCTGGTGGCTGGTTCGTAATGACCTGGCGGATGCCTTACCGGAAAGTGCAGCCCGTAAGGCTCTGAGATTACCGAAGCCTGTTGTGCCGTCTGTCACCCGGGAAAGTGACCTTGTGCCTTTGGTTCCTGCCACCAGCATCATCCAGGATAAAGCGAAAAAGGTGCTGGCGCTGAAAGTGGATCCGGAGTCGCCGGAGTCTTTTATGTTACGCCCGAAACGTCGCCGCTGGGTTAATGAAAAGTACACGCGCTGGGTTAAGACACAGCCGTGTGCATGTTGTGGAAAGCCTGCTGATGATCCCCACCACCTGATAGGCCACGGTTAGGGTGGAATGGGTACAAAAGCGCATGACCTCTTTGTGTTGCCTTTGTGCAGAAAGCATCACGACGAGCTGCATGCGGATACCGTGGCATTTGAAGAGAAGTATGGCTCCCAGCTGGAGCTGATATTTCGTTTTATCGATCGTGCGCTGGCAATAGGCGTACTGGCGTAAGTGGAGAATGCTAAATGATTAATCCTTCTGAAGTTGGCAAATCAGGTGAAATGGTTCGCCTTCGTACTCTGGAAAGTATCTGGATACAAGGCAAGTTGCGCATGTGGGGCCGCTGGTCTTATATCGGCGGTGGTAGTGGTGGAAACATGTTTAACCAGCTTCTGGCATCCGGGAAAATCACCAAGACAGCTATCAATGAAGCGCTACGCCGGATGAAGATAGCGGGTATCACCAAGCCTGAACTTGAAGCGTACCTGCGTGAAATTCTCAACAGCAAAAATAAAAGCGGCCTGGCGTTCTGTTCAGATGAAGAAGGGTTGTTAGTGGACGGTGTCATTGCTTCAGTACTGATGAATGATGACTACCGATCGCTCTATAGCGTGATTGTTGACCGGTATCGTCTTCGTAAGAGCAAGTTGCAGATGGCCAATGAACTGCAGGCTAAACATCCTGACTGGCCGCTGATCACCTGTCGTCGACGCATTGACACTTGGCTAAGTCTTGCAGAATCGATCCTGTACGCTCCAGTTTGTGACGCATTCGGCACAAATAGCGACAGATTTAAGTTGCAGAGTGAGCAAGAAAGTGCTTAAATTGTGGTAGGCTCGGGACGTTAAAGCGAACTGAGCAACACAACATTAAGAGCCCGCCATTGAGCGGGTTTTTTTGTTATGATTCCTCTGAAACTCAGGAGGCTTCATGACTTGGCAAAACGTACCGTACGCTTTCGAAAAAACTACTGGCGAGTTGACCTTGGTAATAGAAAAATTACCGCCAATTGAAATCAGTTCTTCCTTTCCTTTTGAAACACTCATTACTGCTCTTGCAGGCGTTATTGCCGCAGGAATAACTGGTTGGGTTGCATACAGGGCAATCAAAGAAAATTTTGCCTTAGCCACATTACAGGCTCACTTGAATACTAATAAAGAATTGGCGCAACAAATACGTTTTGCTGGCGCTGAGCATGTGACAGACGTAATTATGTTGGCCAGCACATTTGAGCAATGGCATCTGGTCGGAAATAAGAATATGGATATATTGGCTAAGGGTGTTTTTCCTGAGGAGATTCAAGTTCCAATAAAGGCCGCTGAAATAAGTAAAAATAAATTACTTCTATTAATAAGGCCTGATGAGGAAGGTTGTAAGTTGATAACCCTGACGGCAGATCTTCAAAAAGCGCTAAAAGTATGTTTTACAAAAGGGTATTTTACTCCGGAAGAAAAAAGTCATTTATTGATGCACAAAACGCCTTTATTTTTGGGTGTCATGAGTATATCAATCAAAGTTTATCTTAAAAAAACTATACCTTACCAAGGCCGCCTTAATGCGGCCTTTTTTGTTTCCCCTCGTTCTGAGAGGACCAACAGCAATTAAGAGGGGGCTAAATGTCCGATCCGATTTCCGGTACTGGGCTGGCTGGTGGTGCCCTGACGGGTGCCAGTGTTTATGGACTGCTGACCGGAACTGATTACGGCGTTGTATTTGGCGCATTTGCAGGGGCTGTATTCTACATAGCAACAGCTGCAGATCTGAGTGCATCGCGCCGACTGGCATATTTTATCGTGTCATATATTGCCGGGATTCTTTGCTCTGGGTTGGTTGGCTCCAAGCTGGCGAACTTGACCGGATACAGTGATAAACCTCTGGATGCTATTGGTGCCGTAATCGTCTCTGCTTTAGCCGTTAAAATCCTGACGTTCCTGAATAATCAGGATATCGGCTCGCTGGTGGCGCTCATAACGCGCCGGGGAGGTTCAGGTGGAGCTAAATGACCCGACAGCAACTATAAATGCGCTGTTATGTGCTTGTGTTGTTATTACTCTGATGTTTTATCGTCGTGGTGATTCGCGGCATCGTCCTTGGGTTTCACGTTTAGCCTGGCTGATTACTGTTACATACAGTGCTGTTCCGTTGGCCTATCTCTGTGGGATTTATCCCCATTCCTCATGGCCCATTATCGTGGCGAACACTATTTTTCTTTCCGTGCTGGTGGCTGTCAGAGGCAACGTTGCACGTCTGGTTGATCATCTGAGGCACTAATGAACCAACAATTATTTCAAAAGGCGGCTGGTATTAGCGCCGGGCTGGCTGCGCGCTGGTTTCCGCACATTGATGCGGCGATGAAGGAATTCGGCATTACAGCACCAGCGGATCAGGCAATGTTTATCGCTCAGGTAGGCCATGAGTCGATGGGGTTTAGCGCCGTAGTTGAAAATCTTAACTACACACCATCTGCGCTTGTGGCGACGTTCGGAAAGAGGATCACACAGCAGCAGGCTGATGCCCTTGGCAGAACATCCGGACATGCAGCTCGTCAGGATGCTATTGCCAATCTGGTGTATAGCAACCGACTGGGTAACAAAGCACCAGGTGATGGCTGGAAATATCGTGGTAGAGGATTAATTCAAATCACTGGCCTCCATAATTATCGCATCTGTGGCGCGGCGCTGAAGTTAGATCTGGTGACTTCACCTGAACAACTGGAACAGGAACTACAGGCTGCGCGCTCAGCTGCATGGTTCTACACCTCTAAAGGTTGCATGATCTACGGTGCCGATATTAACCGTGTTACGCGCATCATTAACGGCGGTTTGAACGGTATTGAGGATCGTAAGGTCCGATACAACAAGGCGCGGGCGGCGCTGCTGGTATGAAGATGAGTTATTGGGCGCTCATTTTAACGTTTATTGCTTGTGTCGCTGGTGGTCTTGTCTGGTCAGCGAATCACTATCATGGAAAGTTTCTGGAGGAGCAGAAGCGTGCTGATGCTGCGGAACAGCGAGCTGATTCTACTGAGGCTATCACCGCGAATGTTCTGCGTACTATGGCAATAACGAACATCATTCAGGAGGCGAATCAACATGCAAAACAGCAGATCGCACTGGAGTCACAGAGAACCCAGGAAGATATCAAAGTGGCTGTTGCGGATGATGATTGTGCTTCACGTCCTGTGCCTGCTGCCGCTGCTGACCGGTTGCGGAAGTACGCGAACAGTTTACGTCCAGGTTCCGGTAGTTCCGTTACCAGCCAGCCTGACGGCTGAAACCCCTCAGCCTGATTTACCTGATCATTTTACGTGGGGCTCGAGCTTAGATCTGAATGTCGCCTTGTTGTCTGCATTGGCGCAGTGTAATACCGATAAAGCTGACATCAGAAGGATTGAAGTTGAGCGTGGTCACATCATGCAAAAAAAATGATGTTAACTTTGTTTTGTTCCTTGATTTGATATGTGATGGCCCAATAGATACAAAGCACCTGATTTTGGTGACTCTTTTAAAGGGCTTTACACATGAAAGATGGTATCTATTTTGTTGTTTTCAGAAGCAATCAACGTGATTTTGGTAATGGTACCGTAGTTGTCAAAAACAATGCAGTAAACGGCGGAGATTTTGGTTTTACGTATCAGGGAAAAATTGACGGTAGCCAACTTATTCTGCGCGTATCGCAGCATGATTTAAATGTCACCTCGGTTTTCCCTGGGGTAAAGAACTTTGAATTGAGTCTTTCTTTGCAGGAACGAGGACGTGATTACCTGTTAAATGGATCTGTGGTCGGAATGCCTCAGATGCAAATTTCAATTAGTGCAAAATACATTGGTGATCTGATTTAGTTTATCGAGATGATAATTGAACCGCCTCCGGGCGGTTTTTTATTGCCATTTCTATGGTCTGTTCCATCGTAATAACTTAAAGGGAAGCATTAATGCCGCCACGAACCCCGAAAGCCTGCCGTGTTCGCGGCTGCCGCCATACCACTACTGACCCTTCAGGCTACTGCGAAAGCCACAAAAGCGAAGGCTGGAAGCAATACAAACCTGGACAATCCCGTCATCAGCGCGGCTACGGTTCGAAGTGGGACAGTATCCGCGCGCGTGTTCTGAAGCGTGACAAAGGCCTGTGTCAATTATGTCTGCGTGCTGGTGTGGTGCGTGAGGCGAAAACTGTTGACCACATCATCCCTAAAGCGCATGGCGGCACTGATGCTGACAGTAATCTGCAGAGTCTGTGCTGGCCGTGTCATAAGGCGAAGACGGCCCGTGAACGGTTAAAGTGATAATAATTCTCAACTGTCTGAGGGGAGGGGCGGGTCAAATCCCTGCAGCCTGACGTCTTCCGGACTGCCCGCCCCATCGTTTTTTTATACCCGCGAAAAATGAAATTTAACCAGGAGTGCCGCATATGGCTGGAACGGCGGGGCGTTCCGGGCGTCGCCCTAAGCCAACGGCGCGCAAGGCGCTGGCCGGAAACCCCGGCAAGCGAGCCCTGAACAAAGATGAACCTGTTTTTACGCCCATCAAAGGTGTTGAGCCACCGGAGTGGTTCGCTGAAGAAGAGCTTCCTCTCGCCACGATCATGTGGCAACTGACAACCAAAGAACTCTGCGGTCAGGGCCTGCTGTGCGTGACTGACCTCGCAGTGCTTGAGCGGTGGTGCGTGGCCTATGAGTTCTGGCGACGTGCCGTGAAAAATATTGCCAGACAGGGCAACACCATCACCGGTGCAATGGGCGGCATGGTCAAAAATCCGGAGCTGACCGCCAAGAAAGAACAGGAGTCCGAGATGAGCAGCACGGGGGCAATGCTCGGACTCGACCCCAGCAGCCGCCAGCGTCTGATTGGCCTAGCGGGGCAGAAGAAAGCCACTAACCCGTTTCTGAAAATCATCGAATCATGAGCCGGAAATCTTACCCCAACGTAAATGCTGCCAATCAGTATGCCCGTGATGTCGTGCGCGGAAAGATTGTGGCCTGCCAGTTTGTGATTCAGGCCTGCCAGCGCCATCTTGATGACCTGATGGCGGAAAAAAGTAAGTCGTTTCGTTACCGCTTCGACAAGGACCTGGCTGAACGGGCCGCCAAATTTATTCAGCTGTTGCCGCACACCAAGGGTGAGTGGGCATTTAAACGGATGCCCATCACGCTGGAGCCGTGGCAGCTATTTGTGATCTGCTGTGCGTTTGGCTGGGTCAATAAAGGCTCCCGATTGCGCCGCTTCCGGGAGGTGTATACCGAAATCCCCCGTAAGAACGGCAAATCGGCAATCTCTGCCGGTGTTGCCCTGTATTGTTTTGCCTGTGATAACGAGTTTGGCGCGGAAGTGTATTCCGGTGCCACGACGGAGAAACAGGCGTGGGAAGTCTTTCGTCCGGCACGACTGATGTGTAAACGCACACCCATGCTGACGGAAGCGTTCGGGATTGAGGTTAACGCCTCAAACATGAACCGTCCGGAGGATGGTGCGCGTTTTGAACCGCTGATCGGTAACCCTGGTGATGGTTCATCACCCCACTGTGCGGTGGTGGATGAATATCACGAGCACGCCACAGATGCGCTTTACACCACGATGCTTACCGGGATGGGGGCGCGACGTCAGCCACTGATGTGGGCTATCACTACCGCCGGGTACAACATTGAGGGGCCGTGCTACGACAAACGGCGGGAAGTCATCGAGATGCTCAACGGTTCGGTACCCAACGATGAACTGTTCGGGATCATCTATACCGTTGATGAAGGTGACGACTGGACCGACCCGCAGGTGCTGGAAAAAGCCAATCCAAATATTGGCGTGTCGGTTTATCGCGAATTTTTGTTAAGTCAGCAGCAGCGTGCGAAAAATAACGCCCGTCTGGCAAACGTCTTTAAAACAAAACACCTCAATATCTGGGTGTCGGCGCGTTCGGCGTATTTCAACCTGGTAAGCTGGCAGAGCTGCGAGGATAAATCACTGACCCTTGAGCAGTTCGAGGGGCAGCCGTGCATTCTGGCCTTTGACCTGGCGCGTAAGCTGGATATGAACAGCATGGCGCGACTTTATACCCGCGAGATTGACGGTAAAACGCATTACTACAGTGTGGCCCCGCGTTTCTGGGTACCGTATGACACGGTGTACAGCGTCGAGAAAAATGAAGATCGACGGACAGCCGAACGCTTTCAGAAATGGGTGGAAATGGGCGTCCTGACCGTTACCGATGGTGCAGAGGTGGATTATCGCTACATCCTCGAAGAGGCCAAAGCGGCGAACAAAATCAGCCCGGTCAGCGAGTCACCCATCGACCCCTTCGGGGCGACCGGGCTCTCACATGACCTTGCTGATGAAGACCTGAACCCCGTCACCATCATTCAGAACTACACCAACATGTCCGACCCGATGAAAGAGCTGGAAGCGGCAATTGAATCGGGGCGCTTTCATCATGATGGCAATCCCATCATGACCTGGTGTATCGGCAACGTGGTCGGCAAAACCATTCCGGGTAACGATGATGTGGTGAAGCCCGTCAAAGAGCAGGCGGAAAACAAAATCGATGGTGCAGTTGCGCTGATTATGGCGGTTGGCAGAGCCATGCTGTACGAGAAAGAAGACACGCTGTCTGACCACATTGAATCCTATGGGATCCGCTCGCTTTAACTGAGGTAATTATGATCATGCTGATTCTCGCGCCTCTGGTGGGCGTGCTGGGTGCGCTTTTGCTGGCGTATGGTGCCTGGCTGATTTATCCCCCGGCGGGGTTTGTTGTTGCCGGGGCGCTGTGCCTGTTCTGGTCGTGGCTGGTGGCGCGATATCTCGACCGTACACAGCCGTCTGTCGGCGGAGGTAAATAGTGTTCTTTTCGGGATTATTTCAACGAAAAAGTGACGCACCGGTGACCACGCCAGCAGAGCTGGCGGATGCTATCGGGCTGTCATATGACACCTATACCGGAAAGCAGATCAGCAGCCAGCGGGCCATGCGACTGACGGCGGTTTTTTCCTGCGTCAGGGTGCTGGCGGAGTCGGTCGGGATGTTGCCCTGCAACCTGTATCACCTGAACGGCAGCCTGAAACAGAGAGCCACCGGCGAACGTCTGCATAAACTGATCTCCACGCATCCCAATGGCTATATGACGCCGCAGGAGTTCTGGGAGCTGGTGGTCACCTGTCTGTGCCTGCGGGGAAACTTTTACGCCTACAAAGTGAAAGCATTTGGCGAAGTGGCTGAACTGCTGCCCGTCGATCCCGGCTGTGTGGTACCGAAGCTTAACAGTAGCTGGGAGCCGATCTATCAGGTCACATTCCCGGATGGCTCCACGGATGTACTGAGCCAGGAGGATATCTGGCATGTGCGCACGCTGACGCTGGACGGACTGGTGGGGCTGAATCCCATCGCCTATGCCCGCGAGGCAATATCGCTGGCAGCTGCGACCGAAGAGCACGGGGCCAGACTGTTCAGCAATGGCGCGGTGACGTCGGGTGTGTTGCGTACAGAGCAGACGCTGTCAGATCAGGCTTATGAGCGCCTGAAGAAAGATTTTGAGGAGCGTCACACCGGGCTTGGCAATGCTCACCGCCCGATGATCCTTGAGATGGGGCTGGACTGGAAGTCGATGGCGCTGAACGCCGAGGACAGCCAGTTCCTGGAAACCCGCAAGTTTCAGCTTGAAGAAATCTGTCGTCTGTTCCGGGTGCCGTTGCACATGGTGCAGAACACCGATCGCGCCACCTTCAACAATATCGAAGAGCTGGGGCTGGGATTTATCAACTATTCACTGGTGCCGTATCTGACCCGCATCGAACAGCGGATCAACACCGGACTGGTACGAAAAAGTAAGCAGGGCGTTTATTACGCCAAATTTAACGCCGGGGCGTTACTGCGCGGGGATATGAAGTCCCGTTTTGAAGCCTACGCCACCGGGATCAACTGGGGAATTTACTCTCCCAATGACTGCCGCGACCTGGAAGATATGAATCCGCGTCCCGGTGGTGATGTCTATCTCACACCGATGAACATGACCACGAAACCCTCCGATGGCAGTAAAGCCGGTAAGCAGAAGGATAACGCCAATGCAGACGAAACAACGTCTTGATGTACCGCTGAGTCTGAAATCTGTCAGTGACTCCGGTGAGTTTGAAGGGTATGGCTCCGTCTTTGGTGTAAAGGACAGCCACGATGATGTGGTGATGTCCGGGGCATTTGCTGCTTCCCTGCGGGCGTGGAGTGACAGAAAAGCGTTACCTGCGCTGCTCTGGCAGCACCGCATGGATGAACCCATCGGTGTTTACACCGAAATGAAGGAAGACGATGTCGGGCTTTACGTCAGGGGACGGTTGCTTATTGATGATGATCCCCTCGCAAAACGCGCACATGCACACATGAAGGCCGGTTCGTTAACCGGCCTTTCTATTGGGTACGTCCTGAAAGACTGGGAATACGACCGGAGCAAAGAAGCCTTTCTGCTGAAAGAAATCGACCTCTGGGAAGTCAGCCTGGTGACGTTCCCGTCTAACGACGAGGCGCGGATCAGCGACGTCAAGAACGCACTGGCCCGCGGGGAAATCCCCGAACAGAAAAAAATCGAAAGAGTCCTGCGTGATGTCGGACTCTCCCGTACCCAGGCCAAAGCATTCATGGCCGGTGGCTATGGCGCACTGTCCCTGCGCGACGCTGAGGATGTGGGCTCTGCACTGAATGCACTGAAAAATCTGAACTTCTAATCAGGAGAAATACGATGGCGGTTGATATTAAAGATGTCGAACAGGTCGCGCAGGAGCTGCAGCAGAAGTTTGACGACTTCAAAGCAAAGAACGACAAGCGCGTGGATGCGATTGAGCAGGAAAAAGGCAAGCTTGCCGGGCAGGTGGAAACCCTGAACGGGAAACTCAGCGAGCTGGAAAATCTCAAAAGCGACCTTGAAAAAGAGCTGCTTGAGCTGAAACGTCCGGCTGGTGGAGCGCAAAATAAACTGGCCACCGAGCATAAAGAGGCGTTTGTGGGCTTTCTGCGTAAAGGCCGTGAAGACGGTCTGCGCGATCTGGAGCGTAAGGCATTGCAGGTGGGTACCGATGAAGACGGTGGCTACGCCGTGCCGGAAGAACTGGATCGCAACATTCTTAACCTGCTGAAAGATGAAGTGGTGATGCGTCAGGAAGCCACGGTGATCACCGTTGGCGGTTCCGACTACAAAAAACTGGTGAATCTGGGCGGTACGGCTTCCGGATGGGTGGGGGAAACGGATACGCGATCCCAGACTGCCACCTCCAGACTGGAGCTGATTGAACCTCTCATGGGGGAAATTTACGGCAACCCGCAGGCCACCCAGAAAATGCTGGATGATGCCTTTTTCAACGTGGAGGCCTGGATCAACAGCGAGCTGGCAACCGAATTTGCCGAACAGGAAGAAATTGCCTTTACCTCAGGCGATGGCACCAAGAAGCCGAAAGGGTTCCTGGCGTATGAATCCACTGATGAAACCGACAAGGTCCGGGCGTTCGGCAAACTTCAGCATATTGTATCCGGCGAAGCGACTGCGGTGACCGCAGACGCCATTATCAAACTGATTTACACGCTGCGTAAGGCACACCGCACTGGCGCGAAGTTCATGATGAACAACAACAGCCTGTTTGCCATCCGTCTGCTGAAAGACAGCGAGGGTAACTATCTGTGGCGTCCGGGGCTGGAGCTGGGGCAGCCGTCCTCTCTGGCGGGTTACGGTATCGCTGAAAACGAACAGATGCCGGATATCGCCGCTGATGCGAAAGCCATTGCATTTGGTAACTTCAAACGGGGTTACACCATCGTTGACCGTATCGGCACCCGCATTCTGCGTGACCCGTACACCAATAAACCGTTTGTCGGTTTTTATACCACCAAGCGCACCGGCGGGATGCTGGTCGATTCGCAGGCCATCAAACTGCTGAAGATTGCAGCGGCGTAATCATTCAGGGGCGCGGAACCGCGCCCCCTGTTCTGACGGGTGAAGAATCATGATCCTGAAACAAGATCTGAAATGGTCACCGGACGGTATGCGTGTTGAGGTCATTCGGGCCGGTGAGTATGACGACGGGGCGCTTCCTGCCCGGGTGCAGGAGATTGCACTTCAGGCCGGGTTAGCTGAGCGCGGAACCAGTGCAAAAAGCAGTAAAGCGGCAAAAGAGAAAAAAGCCACGACCAGTAAAGAGAGCTGAGTATGCTTCTGACAATGGAAGAGATTAAAGCCCAACTCCGGCTGGATGAGGATTTCGATGCTGATGACCGCCATCTGCAACTGCTGGCCTGTGCGGCACAAAAGCGGACGGAAACGTATCTGAACCGGAAGCTCTATGCACCGGATGAAACCATTCCGGACAGCGATCCGGACGGGCTGCACCTGCCGGATGATATTCGTCTGGGGATGCTGATGCTTATCAGCCATTTTTACGAAAACCGCTCGTCGGTTACGGAAGTGGAGAAACTCGACATGCCGCAGAGTTTTGGCTGGCTTGTCGGCCCGTACAGGTACTTTCCGCAATGAAAATTCGTCAGGCGCAGACCAGCGCAACCTACATTCTGCCGGACCCCGGTGAACTGAATAAACGCGTCCTGATCCGCCAGCGGGTGGATATGCCCGCGGATAACTTTGGCGTGGAGCCTCAATACCCGGTTACGTTCCGGACATGGGCGAAGGTTATCCAGACCAGTGCCACCACCTGGCAGGAAACCGCGCAGACCGGGGACGCCATCACCCATTACATCACCATTCGTTACCGCCGGGGGATCACTGCTGATTATGAGGTGGTCTGTGATGACCGTGTGTACCGGGTGAAACGTCAGCGTGATCTGAACGGGGCGCGGCGCTTTCTGCTGCTGGAGTGTACGGAGCTGGGCGAATGTAGGCAGAGTCACGGAGGCAGCAATGGCGACTCCCTTTTTTCACGTTGATGTTCAGCAGCCCGCCGAGATGCGCTTTAACCGCGCCCGTGTCCGGCGGGCGTTTGTCACGATTGGGCAGCGTCATATGCGTGATGCCCGTCGGCTGGTGATGCGCCGTGCGCGGTCGGCACCAGGTGAAAACCCCGGTTATCAGACCGGACGCCTGGCTCGTTCGATTGGTTATATGGTGCCGAGAGCCAGTAAAAAGCGAGCCGGTTTTATGACACGCATTTCCCCTAACCAGCGCAACGGGAAGGGGAACCGGATGATCTCTGGTGACTTCTATCCGGCATTTCTGTTTTTTGGTGTCCGGGGAGGAGCAAAACGTCGTCGTAGTCATCATCGTGGTGCATCCGGTGGCAGCGGCTGGCGACTGGCTCCACGTAATAACTTCATGGTGGAAACTCTTGAAAAGAACCGCAGCTGGACACGCTATTTTCTGGCGCGGGAATTGCGTAAATCACTGAAGCCGGAGCGACGACACAGATGAAACTGACGCCTGTTATTGCTGCGCTGCGTGCCCGCTGCCCGTATTTTGAAAACCGGGTGGCAGGCGCGGCACAGTTCAAAAATCTGCCGGAGGTCGGAAAGCTGAGACTCCCGGCGGCGTATGTGGTACCGGGTGATGACTCTCCGGGAGAAAACAAAAGCCAGACCGACTACTGGCAGGAGCTGAAAGAGGGCTTCTCCGTGGTTGTCATACTGAGTAACGGGCGTGATGAGCACGGTCAGTTTGCCTCGTATGATGTGGTGGACGATGTCCGGCAGATGCTCTTTAAGGCCCTGCTGGGCTGGAACCCGGAAGCGTGCGGTAACCCGATTACCTATGACGGCGGCACGCTGCTGGATCTGAATCGTCATGAGCTGATTTATCAGTTCGATTTTTCGGTCATCAGCGAGCTGACTGAAGACGATACCCGCCAGCAGGATGATCTGAACAGTCTGGATGAACTGCAAACGCTGGCGATTGATGTTGATTATCTCGAGCCCGGTAACGGGCCTGACGGCGATATCGAACATCACACCGAAATAACCCTTCCTTCCTGAGGATCCTCATGTTTGTCAAACCTGTTAAAGGGCGGTCAGTTCCTGACCCTGCCCGCGGCGACCTTTTGCCCGCCGAAGGGCGAAATGTTGACGAGAACAACTACTGGCTGCGCCGTGAAGTAGCGGGTGATATCCGGCGCGTGAATAAAAAGGTGAACACCGATGACGATAAGCTTTAACACCATTCCGTCGAATACGCTGGTTCCGCTGTTTTATGCGGAAATGGATAATCAGGCGGCGAATACTGCACAGGACAGCGGAGCATCGCTGCTGATTGGTCATGCCAATAACGGTGCAGAGATTGTTGCCAACAGTCTGGTACTGATGCCGTCGGCAGACTATGCACGCCAGATTTGTGGTGCGGGAAGTCAGCTGGCGCGTATGGTCGAGGCTTATCGCCAGACCGACCCGTTTGGCGAGCTGTATGTGATTGCCGTTCCTGAATCCACGGGCGCGGCGGCAACGGTTACGCTGACGGTGACCGGCGCGGCAACCGAAACCGGCACGGTGAATGTTTATGTGGGACGTACCCGCGTGCAGGCACCGGTGACCAACGGCGATAACGTTGCGACGATTGCCAGCAGTATCCAGGATGCCATCAATGCCGTTCCGACCCTGCCGTTTACTGCCTCATCTTCGGCAGGCGTGGTCACACTGACCGCGCGTCATAAGGGGCTTTGCGGGAATGAAATTCCTGTCAGCCTCAATTACTACGGCTTTGGTGGGGGCGAAGTGCTGCCAGCGGGCGTACAGATTGCCGTGGCGACGGGTACCGCCGGAACGGGCGCTCCTGTTCTCACCGGCGCGGTGGCTGCAATGGCGGATGAGCCGTTTGATTATATCGGCCTGCCGTTCAACGACACAGCCTCCGTTAACACGCTGGTGACCGAGATGAACGATACCAGCGGTCGCTGGAGCTATGCGCGTCAGCTGTATGGTCATGTGTATACGGCAAAGATCGGCACGCTGTCAGAACTGGTGACCGCAGGTGACCAGTTTAACCAGCAGCACATTACCCTGGCGGGATACGAAAAAGAGACCCAGACGCCTGCCGACGAGCTGGCGGCAAGCCGTACCGCCCGCGCAGCGGTGTTTATCCGCAACGATCCGGCACGTCCCACGCAGACCGGTGAGCTGGTGGGTATGCTGCCTGCGCCGAAGGGGAAACGGTTCACGATGACCGAACAACAGACCCTGCTGTCTCATGGCGTGGCAACGGCGTATGTCGAAAGCGGGGTGCTGCGCATTCAGCGTGATGTCACCACGTACAGGAAAAACGCTTACGGTGTTGCGGATAACAGCTACCTCGACAGCGAGACGCTGCATACCAGCGCGTATGTGCTGCGCAAACTGAAATCCGTCATTACCAGTAAGTACGGGCGTCACAAGCTTGCCAGCGACGGTACCCGCTTTGGTCCCGGTCAGGCGATTGTCACACCGGCGGTGATCAAAGGGGAACTGCTGGCAACCTACCGTCAGCTTGAGCGTGCGGGGATCGTGGAAAACTACGAACTGTTTAAGCAGTACCTGGTTGTGGAGCGTGATGCCAGCGATCCGAACCGCCTGAACACGCTGTTCCCGCCTGACTATGTTAACCAGTTGCGTGTCTTTGCCGTGGTTAACCAGTTCCGTCTTCAGTATTCAGAGGAGTCTGCATAATGGCCCGTATCGGGGGAACCTGTTATTTCAAAATTGACGGTCAACAGCTATCGCTGACCGGCGGCATTGAGGTGCCCATGAACAGGACGGTCAATGATGACATCATCGGCCTGGACGGTTCAGTGGACCGCAAGGAAACTCACCGTGCGCCTTATGTCAAAGGGACTTTCAAGGTGCCGAAGAATTTTCCGGTGAACAAAATCACCTCGTCTGATGAGATGACTATCACTGCCGAGCTGGCGAACGGTCAGGTCTATGTACTGTCGTCTGCCTGGCTGCACGGCGAAGCGAACCATAATGCCGAAGAAGGCACGGTCGATCTTGAGTTCCACGGTGAAGAAGGGGATTACCAGTAATGAAAGAGCTTGAGTTAAAGAAACCGATTACCGCTCATGGCGAGACACTCTCTGTACTGGAGTTTGATGAGCCCACCGGGAAGGATGTCCGCGAGCTGGGGTATCCCTACCAGATGAATCAGGATGAGTCCGTCAGACTTCTGGCGCATGTGGTATCGAAATACATTGTGCGGCTGGCGAAAGTGCCGCAAAGCTCTGTCGACCAGATGTCTCCGGCAGACCTGAATGCAGCGGCGTGGCTTGTGGCTGGTTTTTTCCTCCAGGCCTGACGGCTGAATACCTCACTGATCGCTTCTTTGACTGCGCCAGCTACTGGCGCATTAATCCTTTCGAATTGCTGAATATGCCGATCAGTGAAATTCCCTTGCTGGTCAGTCAGGCAAACAGGATAGAGCAGGAGAAACGCACACATGGCTGAATTTGAGCTTAAGGCGTTGATCACCGGTGTCGACAGGCTTTCTCCCGCGCTGTCGAAAATGCAAAAGAAAATCCGGGGATTTAAACGCCAGGCGGAAGAAGCGTCACAGGGTGGGCTGGCGCTTGGTGGCGGACTGGCAGCGGGTCTGACGCTTTCCCTGAAATCTTATGCCGATCAGGAAAACGCCGCCACCGGGCTGAAAGTCGCCATGATGGATGCGAACGGCGAGGTTGGAAAGAGCTTTCAGGACATCAATAAACTGGCTATTGGCCTGGGTAATCAGCTACCCGGTACAACGGCTGATTTCCAGAACATGATGCAGATGCTGGTGCGTCAGGGGATCCCGGCAGAAAACATTCTTGGCGGTGTGGGTAAAGCGACAGCTTATCTTGCGGTACAACTGAAAAAAACACCGGAAGCGGCTGCCGAGTTTGCCGCAAAGATGCAGGATGCTACCGGAACGGCGTCAGAAGACATGATGGGGCTGTTCGACACTATCCAGAAGGCGTTTTATCTGGGCGTTGACGATACCAACATGTTGTCCTTCTTCACTAAAACCAGCTCTGTTCTGAAGATGGTGAACAAGGACGGTCTTCAGGCTGCACAGAGCCTTGCCCCCATCAGCGTCATGATGGATCAGATGGGGATGAACGGGGAGTCGGCAGGTAACGCCCTGCGAAAAGTTATCCAGTCCGGATTAAGCGTTAAGAAAATCAGGGACGTCAATAAAATCATGGCCCGCCAGAAACTCGGGGTACAGCTCGATTTTACTGACGGCAAAGGGAGTTTTGGCGGTCTTGATAACATGTTCAGGCAACTGGCAAAGCTGCGAAAACTGACCGACGTTAAGCGAACAGGCGTACTTAAGGCAATATTTGGTGATGATGCCGAAACCCTTCAGGTGGTCAATGCACTAATCGATAAAGGAAAGGATGGCTACGATCAGATCCAGCAGAAGATGAATAAACAGGCCAGCCTGAATAAACGTGTTCAGGCTCAGCTTGGTACGCTGTCCAACCTGTGGGAGGCAATGACGGGGACCGCAACTAACGGTCTTGCAGCTATTGGCGGCGCATTTTCTGGTGACGCCAAAAATATCACGCAGTGGCTGGGGGAGTTGGGGGAGAAATTCACGAAGTTTGCGGAAGAAAATCCCCGGGTTATTCGCGGCGTCGTCGGGCTTGCTGCCGGTCTTGCGATTCTGAAACTGGGATTGATGGGCGTGGGCAGTGCCATCAGTATTGTCAGCAGGATTATGTCGATGACGCCGATTGGCATGATTGCGACGGCGATTGCTCTGGCTGCGGGATTAATTATCACTAACTGGGATGTTGTCGGACCTTATTTTAAGAAGCTCTGGGAAACCATTGGTCCTTATTTTGAGGCTGGCTGGGAACTTCTGAAGAAGGTTTTTGCCTGGTCGCCGCTGGGGATGGTGATCAATAACTGGGGACCGGTTGTTAAGTGGTTTCAGGATATGTGGGATAAGCTGAAGCCAATTATTGAGTGGTTTACCGACAGTTCCGGTGACACGGTCGATGCCATTAACTCTGCGCAGTGGGGCGCGGGTGCTTATGATGCTTATGGGACGGGAATACCGGCGCGGGGATACACACCTTATCCGGCGGTAGATCTGGCTCAGTCAAACAACGCCTCCGATGCCACAGGCCCGAATCCCTTCATGATTAACAAAGCTTCTGCGCCAAAAGTTGATGGTGAGATCAAGGTATCATTTATAAATATGCCACCAGGTATGCGGGTTACGGAAACACGCTCCAGTGGCATTGATATAAATCACGATGTTGGCTATACCCGATTTTGGTAGCCAGGATTCCCCTCACAGGTATTGCTGGTTGTAAGTCATAAATAGAGTGATAGAATTAATGCACATTTAGAAAAATGTTAATAGGCGAAAAATGAAAGGCTATATCACAGCAAGTGTAATTCTTGGAGCAGCGGCTGTTTTTTCATCTCTCATAATCTCTGGCAACATCTCCTTTAAAGATGAACATATTATTCAGTTATCTGGAGGAGCCATAAAACTTGGTGATGTTTATAAAGAAAATAAATTGATAAGTGCAAAGATTATTTTTCCAGATAATCAGGGTGAACAGATTCTTGTTGTCGACGGCAATCCTGAAAACTTTAAGGAGGATTTTCAGGAGAAATTAAATAAAGTAATAAAAACTTTAAATGCGTCAAAGAAAAAAGATGAAGAGAAAGTTAGCCTGGATAATTTAAGTGTTATTGAAGAGTCTAAACTAGAGCTCGTTTCTGCGGTGCGTTACTCTGCTCAGTATGTTCCTATGTTTACTCTGACGCTGGACAAAAAAGAAATTACCATGCCTAAAAATACGGTAATATTTCCATTTGCCAGCGATGAAACAGCTAAGTATTTAAATGAACAACAGCAAAAGTATAAAGATTCGTTGTTTCTGACTCGCTAATTAATAAAATTCATTACAAGGCCACCTTCTAATAGGTGGCTTTTTTATTTTCGGAGTGTATATGACGTGGAAAGACAGGCTTCAGGATGCGTCATTTCGAGGTGTGCCGTTTAAGGTTGAAGAAGAAAGTGCGGGAACTGGCCGTCGTGTGGAAACGCACGAATACCCGAACCGCGACAAACCCTATACCGAAGATCTGGGAAAAGTCACTTTCCGCCCGTCCATCACAGCTTATGTGGTAGGAGATGACTGCTTTGACCAGCGCGATCGCCTGATTGAAGCGCTGAATAAACCCGGTCCCGGCACGCTTGTCCACCCGACATATGGTGAGCTGAAAGTCTGTGTTGACGGTGAAGTTCGGGTCAGCACATCGAAAAGTGAAGGGCGTATTGTCCGCTTTGACCTGAAGTTTGTCGAAGCGGGAGAACTCTCTTACCCCACTTCAGGTGCGGCGACGGCGCAGACGCTGATGTCATCCTGTTCTGCACTGGATGACTGCATCAGTGACAGCTTCAGCGGTTTCAGTATCGATGGCGTGGCGGATTTCGTGCAGAACGACGTTATCGGTAATGCCAGCATAATGCTTGGGTATGTTTCTGATGCGATGAAAGTGGTGGATTCTGCCGTATCGGATGCCGCCAGGCTGTTGCAGGGGGATATCTCGGTACTTCTGCCGCCGCCATCGTCAGGCAAAAATTTCGTTGAGCAGGTGCAGAAAATGTGGCGTACCGGGAAACGCCTTTATGGTAACGCCAGCGACCTGGTCACCATGATCAAAACGCTTTCCGGTGTCAGCCTCGGCAGCGATCTGCAACCGCGCGGCGTCTGGAAAACGGACAGTAAAACCACCGCCACGGCGACGCAGCAGCGTAACGTGGTTGCCAGCACCCTTCGTACGACCGCAATCAGCGAAGCGGCGTATGCCGTCACCCGATTGCCTGCGCCAACAACTTCCGCGGTGATGCAGAATTCCGCAGTGGGGCAGGCAACAACACCCGCGCAGAGCACTGGCTGGCCTTCCGTCACGCATCCGGCACTGAACAATGCACCGGCGGTGAAAAACACGGTTGACCTGCCGACGTGGGAAGAACTGACTGACATTCGCGACACACTGAATACGGCAATTGATAAGGAGTTGTCCCGTACAACCAGCGATGCGCTGTTTCTGGCGCTGCGCCGGGTGAAAGCAGATCTGAATGCGGATATCAACACGCGCCTTGAACAGTCTGCACGGATCATTCAGCGCACACCGGATGAGGTTTTACCCGCGCTGGTGCTGGCGGCGACCTGGTTTGATAACGCGGCGCGTGACGCGGACATTATCCGGCGTAATGCCATTACGCATCCCGGCTTTGTGCCGGTGATCCCTCTGAAGGTGCCAGTGCAATGAACGACAATGTCACGCTACGGGTAAATGGCCGGGAGTGGAATGGCTGGACATCGGTGCGCATCGGTGCCGGTATTGAACGGCTGGCGCGGGATTTCAGTGTGGAGATCACCCGCCAGTGGCCGGGAGATGAGGGTATCACCACGCTTCAGCCGCGCATTAAAAACGGTTCAAAAGTGGAAGTGCTGATTGGTGATGAGCTGGTGATCACCGGCTGGGTGGAGGCGACGCCCGTTCGTTACGATTCCCGTTCGGTCAGCACCGGTATTGCCGGACGTAGTCTGACGGCTGACCTGATTGACTGTGCAGCCGAACCGACACAGTTTAACGGACGCTCGCTGGTGCAGATTGCGCAGGCGCTTGCTGCGCCTTTCGGCATTGAGGTGGTGAACAGCGGTGCGCCGTCGGGTGTTATTCCTGATGTTCAGCCTGATCACGGTGAAACGGTGATTGAGGTAATCAACAAAATACTCGGTCAGCAGCAGGCACTGGCTTACGACGACCCGCACGGCAGGCTGGTGATTGGCGGTATTGGCTCAACGCGGGCACATACTGCGCTGGTACTCGGGGAAAACATCCTTTCCTGCGATACGGAGAAGAGTATCCGGGAGCGGTTTTCTGTTTACCAGGTGGCGGGGCAGCGTGCCGGAAACGACGATGATTTCGGTGAGGCCACCACCACCGCGCTGCGGGCCCGCACAGAGGACGCATTTATTGCCCGTTACCGTCCGATGTATATCAGGCAGACAGGGCAGGCTACGGGGGCAGGCTGTATTGCCCGTGCGGACTTTGAAGCCAGACAACGGGCGGCGCGGACGGATGAAACCACCTATGTGGTGCAGGGCTGGCGACAGGGTAACGGTACGCTGTGGCAGCCCAACCAGCGGGTGATTGTCTTTGATCCGGTCTGTGGTTTCGACAATACCGAACTGCTTGTTTCGGAAGTCACGTTTACTCAGGACCAGAACGGCACCCTGACGGAAATCCGTGTCGGCCCACCTGATGCTTATCTGCCTGAACCCGAAGCCCCCGGCGCGCGGAAAAAGAAAAAAGCCAGAGTACAGGAGGACCCGTTCTGATGAGGACGATTGAAGCCATGCAGCGACAACTCCTCGGCCTGATTGGGCGGGCCGTGGTGAAAAGCATCAGTGCCGCCACGAAATGTCAGACCGTGGATGTGTCCCTGATTGCCGGTGAACCCAAAGCCGGGGTTGAACATCTTGAACCCTACGGTTTTACCGCAAGGGCAAACAGCGGTGCGGAAGCGGTGGTGTTGTTTCCGGATGGCGACCGTTCTCATGCGGTGGTTGTTACGGTGTCGGACCGGCGCTACCGCCTGAAAGGGCTGCAGACGGGTGAGGTGGCTGTCTATGACGATCAGGGGCAGTCCGTGACGCTGACCCGGGAGGGGATCGTGGTGGACGGTGCAGGTAAAACGATCACGTTTCGCAATTCACCTAAAGCACGTTTTGAAATGGACCTGGAAGTGACAGGACAGGTGAAAGACCTGTGCGACTCCAGCGGCACCACCATGTCAGCGATGCGGCTTGTCTATAACGGGCATCGTCACAGAGAGAACGGTCAGGGCAGTAACACCGACAAACCTGATAAAGCGATGGAGGCATGATGGAACTGTGGCTGACGGTGAACGGTAAACGCACCTGCGCCAGCGCACCGCTGGATCCGCTGACCCGCGCCGTGGTGATTTCCCTGTTTACCTGGCGGCGGGCGGAGCCTGATGACAACGCCGACGTCCCGATGGGATGGTGGGGGGATACCTGGCCTGCGGTACAGAATGACCGTTACGGCTCCCGACTGTGGCTGCTTCAGCGCAGCAAACTGACCAATCAGCTGGTGCAGACGGTAAGGGGGTATATCCGCGAATGCCTGCAATGGATGACTGATGACGGCGTGGTGTCCCGTATTGATCTGGATATCCGCCGCACCGGGATTAATGAACTGGGTAACAGTATCACTCTCTGGCGTCGTGACGGACCGGTAATGATTTCTTTTGATGATCTGTGGAGTGCGATAACGCATGGCGGACAGTGAATTTCAGCGCCCGACGCTGGCAGAAAATATCAGTATGCTCCGTAACGATTTATTTGCCAGGCTGGACGTCAGCGACACGCTCCGGCGCATGGATGAAGACGTGCGGGCAAAGGTGTATGCGGCGGCGCTGCATACGGTTTACGGGTACATCGATTATCTGGCAATGAATATGCTGCCTGACCTGTGCGATGAGTCCTGGCTGGCGCGACATGCTGCGATGAAACGGTGTCCGCGCAAGGGGGCCACGGCTGCCAGCGGGTATATGCGCTGGGAAGGTGTCAGCGATGGCCTGAAGGTGACTGCCGGGAGCGTGATTCAGCGCGATGACCTGGTTCAGTACACGGCAACTGCCGATGCAACCAGCTCCGGTGGTGTCCTGCGTGTGCCGATCACTTGCTCAACTACAGGCGCGGTCAGTAACGCTGACGATGGTACGGCATTAATCCTGGTCACGCCGGTGAATGGTCTGCCGTCTTCCGGTGTGACTGACACCCTGACAGGCGGATTTGATACAGAAGATCTGGAAACGTGGCGCGCCCGCGTCATTGAGCGGTATTACTGGACGCCGCAGGGCGGGGCTGACGGGGACTATGTCGTCTGGGCTAAAGAAGTGCCCGGCATTACCCGCGCATGGACATACCGTCACTGGATGGGAACGGGAACTGTCGGTGTGATGATTGCCGGCAGTGACCTGATTAATCCCATTCCGGAAGAATCAACGGAAACGGCGGCAAGACAACACATTGAGCCACTGGCCCCGGTGGCAGGCTCTGATTTGTATGTGTTCAGGCCGGTGGCGCATACGGTGGATTTTCATATCCGCGTGACGCCGGACACACCGGAAATACGGGCTGCCATCACCGCCGAGTTGCGTTCGTTCCTGCTGCGTGATGGTTATCCGCAGGGAGAACTGAAGGTGTCACGTATCAGTGAAGCGATTTCCGGTGCGAACGGGGAATACAGCCATCAGTTGCTTGCACCGGTGGACAATATCTCCATTGCGAAAAACGAACTGGCGGTACTGGGGACGATTTCATGGACGTGACAAACGATGATTACATCCGCCTGTTATCGGCACTGTTGCCGCCCGGTCCGGCGTGGTCAGCCAGCGATCCGGCGATTGCCGGTGCGGCACCGTCATTAACCCGTGTTCATCAGCGTGCGGATGCCCTGATGCGGGAGCTGGATCCGCGCACCACCACTGAACTGATAAACCGCTGGGAGCGTCTGTGCGGTCTGCCGGATGAATGTATTCCGGCGGGAACGCAGACCCTTCGCCAGCGTCAGCAACGGCTGGATGCGAAGGTTAACCTGGCGGGCGGCATCAACGAGGATTTTTATCTTGCACAGCTTGCTGCCCTGGGCAGACCAGATGCCACCATCACGCGATACGACAAAAGCACGTTCACCTGCTCATCGGCCTGTACTGACGCGGTGAATGCGCCGGAATGGCGGTATTACTGGCAGGTCAACATGCCAACCACCACCAACACCACCTGGATGACATGTGGCGATCCCTGTGATTCCGCACTGCGTATCTGGGGCGACACCGTTGTCGAGTGTGTGCTTAACAAACTCTGCCCGTCGCATACCTACGTAATTTTTAAATATCCGGAGTAATCCATGCATCGTATAGATACGAAAACCGCGCAGAAGGATAAGTTCGGCGCGGGTAAGAACGGTTTTACCCGTGGTAACCCCCAGACTGGTACGCCTGCCACCGATCTGGATGATGACTACTTTGACATGTTGCAGGAAGAACTCTGCAGCGTGGTGGAGGCATCCGGTGCCAGCCTGGAGAAGGGGCGGCATGACCAGCTGCTTACCGCGCTTCGTGCGCTGCTGTTAAGCCGCAAGAATCCGTTTGGCGATATCAAATCGGATGGCACGGTGAAAACGGCTCTCGAAAACCTTGGTTTGGGAGAA
>ERZ1034873.148-NODE-148-length-42033-cov-27.428320_pt1 | contig 42033 bp, 39 predicted proteins | sample MGYA00520689_ERZ1034873 | MGnify/ENA primary metagenome ERZ1034873 (study PRJEB33766, sample SAMN09781722) | gut metagenome | biome: gut microbiome | host: Homo sapiens | place: Madagascar | study: EMG produced TPA metagenomics assembly of the PRJNA485056 data...
GATAAACTGCCTGAATAGCTTCTTTAAAACCCGGAAGACCATCCACGCAGAAGAAAAGGACATCTTTTACTCCGCGGTTCTTAAGATCATTAAGCATCCCAAGCCAGAACTTGCTGGTTTCATTTGCGCCTACTGTGATGCTGAGGATATCTTTGTATCCCTCCACTGTAACGCCAAGAACTACATACGCAGCACGACTCAGGATTCTGCCATCCTCACGTACTTTATAATGAATACAGTCCATAAAGACAAACGGATAAACCGGGTTCAGAGGACGGGACTGCCATTCCTTAACCTGAGGAAGTATTTTGTCTGTGATCTTGCTGACCATTTCAGCTGATAGCTCAATTCCATAAAGATCCTGGAGCTGGTCGTGGATGTCACGTGTTCTCATACCACGGGCATATAAAGATATCACTTTTTCCTCAATCCCGGAAATATCTCTCTGGTATTTAGGGATGAGTTTTGGTTCAAACTCACCGTTACGGTCCTTGGTACGTCGATTTGAAATTCACCGTATTGACTCTTTAAGTTTTTTGTAGAATGACCATTTCTTTTATTGTCTGTCTGTAGATCTCCCTTATGGTTTTTCTCGTAGCCAAGAGTTGCATCCAGTTCTGCCTCCATCAGCTCCTGCAGGATATCTTTGAAACTGTCTTTCAGAAGCGTGTATATATCTGCAACGCTATTAATGTTGTTTTCTGAGATGATCTGTCGAATTTGTTCTTTTGCAACTGCCATAAAAAATCCTCCTTTTCGATAAGAATTGTCATATCTGAATTCTTACCAAAAAGGAGTTATTTTTTACCAAAAACACAAACTATTTTACACTACCAGTTTTACTATTCTATCATTTGTATACAAGCTTTAATTTTGAAATTTAGTTAATTTTTCTAATATCTCTTTTTCCTTCTTTTCGCTTTATTTCCTCATATATGATTTTTAATCTTTTTTTCATTGATTCTTTTTGATATTGCTCTTGTTTTTCTAATTCATCACACGACTGCATTCTTTTTAAGATTGCCTCAAATGTAGGACAACTACAAAAAGTAGCTAAACCTTCAAAAAAATATTGAATTCCCTTTTCTAAATTTTGTTGATTAAAATAAAAAGCACCTAAAAATTCATATGCGTACTGTTTACAATTTATTTCTTTTATTCTATCAAAAAATTCTTTCTCATTTTTATCTGAATTAAAGAGTTTTTTAGCTTCTTCTAATATCAGACTATCTTCATATTGAATTTTTTCTTGTACATAGTCATATTTATCTTCTCGTTTCTGATCTTCATCAGTATTACCGGGGTTCAAAAGCTTTTTATAATCTATATATTTTTTATATTCTTCTTCCACAATTTCATATTCATATGAAATTTTTTTCGCTCTATACATTTTTTCAGAATATTTTACTTGTTCAAAATATCCTTTTTTAAAACATACAATATTTTTTCCTATACCTTGTGTACTAAAAAACACAAGTCCATCATATCCAAGTGCTTTAAATATATCTGAAAAAAATTGTGTCATCAAATAATAATCTTTTGTGCCATTATGTATTGGTCTAGTTAAAATATCATATAACACTTCTTCTGATTTATTCTCAATGAAAAGATATTTTCCTTCTTTTATACATTTAAATTGTACAATAGAACAAATTTGCCCTACCTGCAAATGAATTTCAGAAATACAAGTCTCAACATTATCTGCAAGATAAAGATACGACACTCCTTGTCTATTAAATCTTCCTCCCTGAACAAATCTTGCAGGAGGTTTGTCCATATTGTTTCCGAAGTATGGTATTTTGGATATAATATTTAAATCATCTATTGCCGCTTCCATTGTATCATTTCCAACTCTTGCCCTATAATATATTTTCCCTATTTCTATAATCTCCGTTTTGAATTCGCTTTGTTCTTTTCTAAAATCACTATACACTTTATCAAAAAGGTCACTATAATTCTCTGTTAATATTTCTTTTTCCAAACTTTTTAGATAATTCTCTGTTAATATTTTCATAACTAATTCTTTCCCCTACAATCAACTATTATTTAATCCTAAGACTATTCCTCTATAAGTTCTTGATGTCTCTTTTCTAAATAATCTTCTATATTCTCGGTAACGACTGGAATTTCATTGATAATAGCTTTTCCAAGTGTCAAATTTTTTTTATAGAAATCCCTGTATCTACTTTGTCTCAAATCAGTGTTCGCTCTCTGTGGCATTAAGTATTTTGTGATACTCTCATCTAAATCTGTTCTCAAGTCCGGCGTATATAATACCAAATGATAATTCTGGAACCAAAATTTTTCATTATCTAAAAGTTTCAAGCTATTAATCTGGTCTTCTGAAAATAATCCATCCTTTATATAATATGAAATCAAAATTTGATTCTGAGATTTAAGTACCATTTCCGCTGTATCTTCCAAACACTCATCCAAATGATAACACCTGATTGCGTAATAGTAATACAGCTGTGCATCATGAAATGCTGCAATTAATGCTTCTTTATATCTGGCTTTCAAAAAGATTTTAATTTTTTGATTATCAAATCCACTCATATCATTGAAAATATCTGATGTATATAACAATGACTCTGGCGAAGTTTTTAATAAGAAACACAGCTGATGATAGTCATACTCTTCAATATCATATTCTTCAAAATCTGTTTCTCGGAAATGCTTGGTTTTGAAAAAATTTCTTATTAAAGACTGTTTATTTCTTTCCTTTTTTACACTTGCCAATCTATATATCAACTGATTCAAAAAAGATAATTTATATTGTATTCTTGCTCCGATCTGTTCTTGCCTTTCAAAGTCCTTAATAACTTCTACATTCCAGTGTCTCATAATAGCTTTCCAATATCTGGTCAGCAAATTTTCTATATTATACGATTCATAATCCTCTATTTCTATCTTCTGCTCATTTCCCTCATAATCATTCTCAGCTAATACTTGACTGAAAAGTTTCCTTATTTTTTCATTGTCATATCTATTGCAGAAAATATAGAAATCATCTGAAAAATATTCAAAATGACAATTAACAGATGCATCCTCTAATGCCATTTCAAAATCATCTGATATTTTTTTCAATGCATTTTCTGCAAAGTAAAGAGACAAGTAGTTACCCATTATTATCCCACCTGTTCTTCCATTGTTCATACTTGTAAAAACATTGTCCTTTAGTTGTCCCTTCGGTAAATAGTGCGAATATAACTTCCCGTAAAAGTCTTTAATATCAAGTTTAATCAAATTATCATACAAGCACAGATTCATAAAGTCATCATTTAATTGTGCATCATATTCGCCTGCCACAAAATCCCCTGTGTCAAAATTAACCGTCATTCTACTATGTGCTGGATTAATCCCCTGGACATTATCAAAATAAGGTAAACCTGAGTAATAATGAAATGCCCGCACAAAGTTAAGAACATTAGGAATTTTCAAAGTTCTATATTTTCCATTTCCCTTTTGTACATTAAATGAAATTGGCATTGTCCAACACAATTCTCTGGTATTAAAATTCTCAACATCATCAGGGTACTCCAAAGAAACAATATCCACAAAATGTCTCACTGCATTTTTAAAATTATATAAATTATTCAAATTCATATTTTATCCTCATTACTGCAACACTGTATTTTTCAATTTTAGATTCCAATTATATTATAATTCATCTATTACTTTTTTCAACAAAAATGGTCCTGCCACATGTGTAGCAAGACCACTTTTGTCAAATACTATTTCTTCTTCCTCTCCATATCCTCCGCCATCGCTTTCTGCTGTGTCTGTTTCTTCCCTTGTTTTGCAACTTTCTTCTGATTGAGCCGGAGCCTGGCAAGTACGGATTCTCTTGGTTTATCTTTATCTTTTTTCTTCGAAGTATTGTTCATCAGTCCGTCGATCATATTGTAGTTGGCTTCTTCTGCCATCTCTGCACTGCGGAGATATTCTCCGTTGTCCATAATTCTGCCAGTTTGCCAGCTCTGGTTTCTTTTTCTGCTGTTCTGGTGACTGCTGTATCTGATTAGACTGCATTTGCGATTGCACCTGCTGTTCCTGTTCTTTTGCTACCTGTTGCTGCATAAAGTTCTGAATGTTCCGTCTTGCTTCTTCATCAAAGCCATTGTAACAGTCATTCATAACTACTGCTCCATCTTCACTGAGAATCACATAGGCGGCTCTTGTCCCATACTCTTCATGTTCCATCAGAAACCATTTCTTCTCGTTCATCAAAATATGATCCTGGGCAAGTTTCTTTATGAAACAAAAGGTTGCCGCAAAAGCAAATCTGATTGCACTGTTGGATAATACTTATCCTGGTGTAAACAAACTCTTTGACAGCCCCACCTGTGAGGACGGGAGTGAAAAATGGGTTGACTATGCTTATTCTTTCTGGCATGCGGATTGTGTCCGCAAGATTGGGTTAAAGGCATTTACAGAACGCTACATGTCTTTCTGTAAGAAGCACCACTATATCTTTCAGCAGGACAAGCCAGAAAAACTGTTTAATGCCTCGAAGGAGTTGGTTGCCGTCTTTCCAAAGAAGAAGACTTATAAGCTGTTGATCCAGCAAAGCATCCAGCAGTTAAATCTTGCCTCCGAACATGTAGAACGACTCCGCAGGGAAATGAACGAACTGGCATCCACACTTCCAGAATACAGCACCGTAATGGGCATCTATGGTGTTGGGAAAACCTATGATCCCCAGCTCATCGCTGAGATATCGGCGATGTATCCCGGTTTACCCACAGGGAAGCACTGACCGCCTTTGCGGGCGTAGACCCCGGTGTTGATGAATCCGGCCAGCACAAGTCAAAGAGCAACAGGGCTTCAAAGGTCGGCTCCGCAAGGCTGCGCAAAACATTGTTTCAGATCATGACAACCTTGTTGCAAAATGCTCCTGAAGCCGATCCGGTGTATCGTTTTCTTGACAAAAAACGGTCTCAGGAAAAGCCTTACTATGTCTACATGACAGCCGGAGCGAATAAGTTCTTACGCATTTACTATGGTAAAGTCAAAGAATGTCTACGGAACTTAGAACAGACAGAATAACACCCTTTTCTATATCACCACTTTCAAAGCCGGCATTTCTGGCGGCTTAAAAGTTATGCACAAAATATCAAATCGGATTTTTGAAATTTTCTTCAAAAAACACTTGACTTTTTATTAGCAGGCTTTCGAAATCTAAAAATAATGACTACGAAAAAACTATAACACTTTATAAGAATGCGTGATCCGACGAAGCGGAAAAGTGTTCCGTTACGACCGGAAACACTGATCCGTTGCTAGCGGAATCGGTGATCCGATGAAGCGGAATTTGCACCTTATGGCTCCACCTGGAAAAATCTTGATACCTCTTTGCGGGAGGAGTCCTTATGACCACTTCCTTCCACCCCGGCACAAAAACAAAAACCCCGATGATATCACTCACCGGGGTTTTTAAAATCAGTTTCTGATTAGTTGTTGATGAGCTTGTCGCTCTCGTTGTTCCAGCTGTACAGCTTACGGATCTCAGCACCAACCTTCTCTGATGGATGCTCAGAAGCAAGCTTTCTCATAGCCTTGAAGTGAACCTGACGTCCTGCCGGAGACATATCCAGTAAGAACTCTTTTGCAAATGTACCATCCTGAATATCAGTAAGGATCTGCTTCATAGCCTTCTTTGTCTCAGCGGTAACAATCTTTGGTCCGGTGATGTAATCACCATACTCAGCTGTATTAGAGATGGAATATCTCATTCCTGCGAAACCTGACTGGTAAATTAAGTCTACAATCAGTTTCATCTCATGGATACACTCGAAGTATGCGTTTCTTGGATCATAACCAGCCTCACAAAGTGTTTCGAAACCAGCCTGCATAAGTGCACAAACACCACCACAAAGTACAGCCTGCTCACCGAAGAGGTCAGTCTCTGTCTCTGTACGGAATGTTGTCTCAAGAAGTCCGGCTCTTGCTCCGCCGATTCCAAGACCATATGCAAGTGCAAGATCCCATGCCTTTCCGGTAGCATCCTGCTCAACAGCGATCAGACAAGGAGTTCCCTTACCAGCCTGATACTCAGAACGTACTGTATGTCCTGGTGCCTTAGGTGCGATCATTGTAACATCGACATCCTTTGGTGGCTTGATGCATCCGAAATGGATATTGAAACCATGTGCGAACATTAACATGTTACCTGGCTCAAGGTTTGGCTCGATATCTTTCTTGTACATATCAGCCTGTAATTCATCGTTAATCAGAATCATGATAATATCAGCTTTTTTAGCAGCTTCTGCTGCAACGTATACCTTAAATCCCTGCTCTTCGGCTTTCTTCCAGGACTTGCTTCCCTCATAAAGACCGATAATGACGTTGCATCCGGACTCCTTTAAGTTTAATGCATGTGCATGTCCCTGGCTGCCATAGCCGATGATTGCGATTGTCTTTCCATCCAGTAATGAAAGGTTACAATCTTCCTGATAAAAAATTCTTGCTTCTGACATATCATTGTCCTCCTAAATATGTATACTCTTATATAAAAAAATATTTTTAATAAGTAGCCGTAACTAATCCAAAAAACGGACATCCGACGATCCACGGGTAAGTCCCGTAATTCCGGTACGCGCAAGTTCCAGAATTTCATATCCATCCAGCAGATCTAAAAAGGCATCCAGTTTATCCTGATGTCCTACCAGCTGAATTACCATGGAATCGTTTGTGACATCTACGATCTTTCCATGAAAAATCTCTGTCACATTCATGATCGGCTGACGCTCAGTATCCTTTGCGCGGATCTTTACAAGAATCAGCTCCCGGGTAACAGAAAATCCCGGTTCCAGTTTTTTGATATCCAACACATCTTCCAGTTTCAGTAACTGTTTCTCGATCTGATCCAGAATAAGTTCATCACCACTGGCAACAATTGTAATTCTGGTATATTTCGGATCTGCAGTCACACCGGATGAAAAACTGTCAATATTATATCCGCGGCGACTGAACAATCCGGATATCCGGCTCGTCACACCTGGGTTATTTTCCACTAAAAGCGATAACGCCTGTCTTCTCATATCTCGAAAACCTTCTACTTTCTTTGTGTTGTTTAGATCATAATACTATAATCTGTGTTTGTCAAGCACTATTTTTATTATAACTTTCGGTTATATTATGAATAACTCCCATCTATCAGAATGGGACTTTTAAAAGTGAAACATATGGGAATACAGGAAGCTCCCGATTCCTACCCCCAGTAAAATAATCACAATAATTTTCATAAGAAGCGCGATCACACTGCAGATCACCCCTGCAAGTGCCATCCCTCTGCTGCTTCCGTACTTTGGCTTCTGTAATGCGATAATTCCAAGAATCAGGCCTGCCGCAGCGACAAAGAATGTCAGCCATTTTCCTCCGGCACAGCATGCCAGCAGAATGGCAACAATCCCAAGGATCATTGAAGCAATTCCAAGCCCGTTTGCACCTTCGTCCATATTCTGCGGTGTTCCGCCATAGGTATACGGATTATCCGGATTTGTAGGTGTTCCACAATATCCGCACATGACAGAATCATCGGGAATCTCTCTTCCACATTTTCTGCAATACATAATTTCTCCTTTGTTTAATACAAGGTCTTAATGGCTCCATTATAATACTGAAGGATTTTTAAAGCATCCGTCAGATCCACTTTTCCGTCACGGTTTACATCTGCCGCAGTCTTTTCCGCGTTTGTAAATGTTTTCGTGTTGTTATAATACTGAATGACATATAACACATCCACCAGATTAATTTTCCCGTCACCACTCACATCTCCAAGCGTATGTACCTGATCCGTGATCGTCACACTTGAGGTCGCCGAATTATAGGAAAAGATATCTCCCTGCTGGTCTTCTACAGATTCTATGGCAACCGTAACATCTGTACTGATTCCATTATTGGAGTATGCTGTCATCCCATTCGCAAGCTGAAAATCAATGTACATCAGATTTCCTGAAGTATTGACATCTGCTGTTGCGGTATATTCCGTTGTCAGATATCCTCCGTAGGAAGACATATTATAATCACTCTGTGTAAGTGTCGACTGCACTTCCGGTGCCAGTGTTATGGACTGAAAAGCAAGAATATTTTTATTATAAGTAATCCTAAGCTTAATTTTATTAAATCCGTCATTTCGGGAAAAATACACCGGTACGGAAATCCGTCCGTTTCCCTTTACAATTCCAAGAGATAGCGTAACGGCCTTTGCCTGGGAATTGGTCAGTGTGAGTTTCTGCGTTTTCAATTCCACATCCGTTCCATTTGTCCGAAGATAGGACGGGCTAAAGGTAATATCCGTCTTAATCACCGGTTTTGCCGATGTAAATTTCAGTGTGGCAATGGATGATCCTGTCACTTTCACAGGGTCTGCAATCTGCCCGGTTGTATTTCCTGCCGCATCCTTTTTATAATAATCCACGGACAGAAAATGTGTATACCCATTATAGGAAGCCTTCCACTCTCCGTTATTGTCTGTCTTTCCGGATGTGGTGCCCCCGCCAACAACTACCGTAACCGAAGTAAATACTGAATTGTCATAAGTCAGGTATCCTCCGAATCCGGAAGTCTCCGCATTGACAGAAAATGTCACATCAAATGACTGTCCCGCATTTAAATTGATGGAGTCACTGGCAGTCTTCATTTCCAGCGAACCGGCAGCAGCCGTTGTTGTTGCTGCAAATACGTCAGGCGGCTTCACGCCGGCTCCCACAATGACCATACATGCCAGCATGATTCCGGCTATTAATCTCTTTGCTTTTTTCATAAGAATTCCCCCACTTGTATGTGTTTTGATCCTCTATAACTCATTCTATGTCTTATCCTACCATTCTCTGTAGCAAAAGGCAAGACGTAACAAAGCCGGAAATTTATATGGTTTCCCTGTGATTTTCATCCATCATTCTCCTTAACCGTTCGATTGCCGGATAATTATTGGGATTGATCTGCTCTTTCGGTGGGAGTTCTTCCATACGGAAAAAACAAAGTTTTTCTACTTCCTCCTGCTGGCAGATGATCTGCCCGGAAAATTCCCGGCATAAAAAGATCTCTTCTGCGGCATAAATTTCATCCCCGTTTGGATAAACATAATGTACTTCTTCTCCAGAGACATTCATAAAGTGTTCGAGTTTTCCGCAGATCAGTCCTGTTTCCTCCCGTACTTCCCGTCTGGCACAGTCTTTGAAGCTCTCCCCGAGTTCCATAGAACCCCCGGGATATCCCCATAACCCATTGTCTGCACGTTTCTGCAGAAGCAGCTCCCTTTTTTCATTCAAAAGCAACACTCCTGCACAGGTCATAATCAACGGCCGATGACCTACCTGTTTTCTCAATTCCAATATATATCCCATATGTTTTGTTCTCTCTTTCTTTTTTCTGTCTCCATCATAGCACGGGAAAGGAAAAAAGAAAACCGCGCATCTTTTCAGATGCACGGCACTTGCTGAGTAAAACGTAACGCTAATATACAAATACAACGTTACCATGTCCGGATTTTCGGTTTCAGACTATTGTAATGTATCATATTTTTAATACTTACCGGATTTTTATAAAGTTTCATCAAAAAACCGAAGCATATGCTCGCTCCATGCTTTGGCTGAAGTACCATATCCTAACCCGATGCCGTGATCTCCCGTCGGAAAAGTCTCACACAGATGCTTCACTCCTGCTTTCGTAAGTGCCACGTCCAACCGAGTCGTATTGCTGACCGGAACACAGCCGTCATCGAGATTCGCATAAGCGTATGTTGGCGGATATCCGGTCAGATCATGAAGATCTACCGACAGTTTTTTCTGAAGATCCGGGTTTCCGCCTGTATTACAGCGACAGCTTCCCTCATGATATTCCGAAGTAAAACTGATCACCGGGTACAACAGTCCTACCCCGTCCGACCGCGAAGAAATCCTTCCATATAGTTTTTCCAGCTCCGGATGCGCACAAAAAATTTCTGTTTTCAGTTCTTCATGCAGCATTGCCGTGCTTGCGCACAAATGCCCACCGGCAGAAGCTCCCACCACAAGAATACGGTTTTCATCAATGCCATACTGCCGTGCATGTGCACGTACATGCATAATGGCCAGTGCCAAATCCATCTGACACTGCGGATAGGTATTGGGCTGGATGCGGTAGCTTAAAATAAAACATATAGTTTCACTCCCTGCCAAAAACCATATCATAAATCACATCCGTAATTTCAGAATTGTCCGGCAAAATACCTGTTATAAAAAGTCACGCAGCATACGTTTTCTGCTCGGTGCACCAAGTTTACGCAGTGCCTTTGCCTCAATCTGACGGATACGCTCTCTTGTCACATGAAACATCTGTCCCACTTCTTCCAGCGTGTGCGGCTGATTTCCGTCAAGACCGAACCGCAGTGTGATCACTTCCTGCTCACGATCCGTCAGGTCTTTCATGGCAAGTGAAATCTGCTTATTACGCATCTCCGCAATCGCATTCTCCTCCGGGGATAACGCATTGGAATCCTGCACAAAATCACCCAGATGGGAATCGTCCTCATCCCCTACCGGAGCCTCCATGGAAACCGGATCCTGACTAAAACTCATGATCTCCGTTACACGATCTTCATCTTCGCCAAGCATCTCCGCAATTTCCTTATTGGAAGGTTCTCTTCCCAGCTCCTGTGTCAGGGTACGGCGTGCACGGACAACCTTATTGATTGTCTCCACCATATGTACCGGAACACGGATCGTCTTTGCCTGATCTGCAATTGCACGGGTAATTGCCTGACGGATCCACCATGTCGCATATGTGGAAAACTTAAATCCTTTTTCGTACTCAAACTTATCGACTGCTTTCATCAGGCCGATATTCCCCTCCTGAATCAGATCCAGAAGCGGCAATCCCCTGCCGACATACTTCTTGGCAATACTTACTACCAGTCTGAGATTGGCTTCAATCAGTTCCTTCTTGGCTTCCGGATCACCCTCACTGATCCGCTTGGCAATCTTTTGCTCTTCTTCCATGGTAAGCAGACGCACCTGTCCGATCGTCTTTAAATACTGACGTACCGGATCCGTGATATCCGCCCCCTCCATAACCGAGAGATCTTCCTCGATATTTTCCTCGGAATCTTCCTCAATATCATCATCAATATCCAAAAGAATCTTACTTTCTTCCAGTTCTTCGTCATCCACCTCATCCGGTTCTTTCTCCTTTGCAGACAAAGAAACCGTCTGCTCCATGTCATTTTTTGAGCGAAGGACTTCGATCTTGTTATCTTCTAAAACTTTTAAAATGTTGTCAAACTGCTCAGAGGAAATCTCTACCCCTGAAAATGTATCCAGGATTTTGCTGTATGCGATCTTATCCTGATTCTTTTTGCCCTGTTCGATCAGGCCTGCTACCATTTGAATAATAGAACGTTTATCTTCTGTCACGAAAAATACTCCTTATCAATAAATTCCCCTATTTTATTTTATATCTTCTTTTAGGTTCTAAAACATTTTACCACAATTCAAAAATAATTCCACACCTTTTTTCGTATTTATGTTCATTATTTGATACTGCCGTTTATTCTCCCCTGTGCTCTGCTCCTGCATTGCCTTGTTATTCCCGGCTCTTTCTTCCTGCTGGTGGCAGCCGATCCCCCTCATGTATCTCTGATACCCTGTCAATGCCCTGTCTCTCATAACTCCGGTGGGCGGTGTCGTTTGGAATGTCCGGATTGTATACAGGCTTTCCATACTTCCGTATTACTATTGTTATTTATTGTGACAAATATTTTGTCTGAATACTTATCGCCAACCCTGTTTGATTCAATTTCCGATTTTGGAATAGCCTTCTTTCATACGCTCCATAGTTTGCCCCATTGGCAGCTTTCCTGAAGAAGTGATTTCCAATCGGTTGTCATATACCACAACCTGTATCGTACCATGATCCAGATAACGATATTTAATGGTATTGAATCAAAAATATTATGTCTCACTTTATTCTCTTCTTTACAGGCACTTTCTCGGCATATTCCTGTTCCAGTTCCTCCGCCAGATACGCATCGCTCATGCAGTGCATATCGGAAACACCATCACGGATCAGCTGATAAACCAGTGAATGATAAAAGAAATCCAAAGCCGCATCCAGTGAAAGTCCCTGCTGTTTAGCAAAGCATTCAATAACACGGCTATATTTTTTCTGAAGCAAAATCGGATTCGCTGTCATAGTGTTTCACTCCCTTCAAAACGCAGCAGAGACAGTGCTTTCTCTGTGCGGAAACATATTTGCAGGTTCGGCTTTTCATAACGCAGGCGGCTGATAGCTTCCGTTTTATCAATCAGTCCGTCAAAGAACAGCTCCACCGTATTGAACACCTTATCATTGGCAACACCGCCTACAACAAGGTCATAATCCATCAAATCTTTTCCACTGCGGCAGTTCAGAATGAAATCCAGCCATTCTTCGGAATAAGAATCGAATTTCAGCGTTTTCAGTTCAGCTTCCCGGCTTTCATCGTATTCATACCTGGAGATAATACCGTCTTTCCCACGGTGTTTGAACTTGCCGCACCACTTCGCTGCCTGTTCATACAACGGTGTGACATAAAAGCCACGCCCGAAGTCTACGTTAGGGCGGGAATGAACCAAATCCGGCTTAGCAATCTCTAAGAAAGAACCATGATAGAGAATCATACTTCCACGCCCCTTTCTTTCATCACATCAAGAAGATCATTAACGATATATTCCCGGCTCTGGGTATGCAGCACTTCATATTCCGGCACGATATAACCGTTCAGAATGTTGCTTTTTTCAGTAAATGCCTGATACACACGCTCTGCATCCACGCCCAGCTTTGCCGCTACATTTTCAATGCAAAACACGGCAAACTCCAACTCTCTGGAATTTTTGATTTTTTCATCCGCCATCACGTGTCAACCTTTCCTATATTTTTAATAATTCATAGACTTTTTTAAAAATTCAACCTTTGTTCTATTTCCTTATCTGCACAATAAAATCAAAATAATCTTTTCCAATTTTAGTTTCGACATCTGGATAACCTGATGTATCAACTATCCAATGATTTTATGGGCTTTCCTTATATTGTATTTAATTTAAAATTATTTATTGTTATTTACAGTTTTTTGCTTTTATTTTGCTAACGCGGTCAAACTTCTAATTCATTTAATTTCTTCATATACTCTGCCTTCTCTTTATACCCTCTGATTTCATTTGCACCAAGTTGTAATGCTCTGCGAATATACTCTTCATCATTTTCATCAGACGCATGTTTACACCTTCTAGTATGATTCTGCTGCAGTTTTGAAGAACATGGATACAATTCTTTTACTATTACGATCAACTACAGTATACCATCAAAACAAGACGATTTCTATTATATCTACATTTTCCACCAAATGATTCACAATAAAATTGTACTTATCAATAGAAACCAATCGCGGAATACTGCCAACTTCTCGAGACAGTTTTGTCCTGTTTAAAATATCTACATAAGATACGATAAAATACAGACCATGGAACAATTGTGTTGCAGGGTGGCTGACCTCTATTTTATTTTACATAGAATGGGGGTGGTGCTGATGAACAAGAGATTTGATTTTAAAGACCTCATGACCTTTGGTCTGTTCATTCTTGCATTACTGACATTCGTATTTACGTTTATCAGATAATGTTTTAGAGCATAGAAAAACCACCCCAAAAACTTTGACTGAGTACTAGGGTGGATTTTCTAACTAGATTTACGAGGTCAACCACTTGTGGACAGTTGTTCCTCTTTTATTTACATTAACTATAACACGACGCGTTCCAAAAAACAGTAGCATTATTTATATCATATGATAGTCCTAAAATCACAGAAGGCAAGCTCATAATCAAACAAAATTATCCTAACCGTTACAATAAAACGCTTAAGGGTGTCTGTATTCCAGACACCCTCTTTTTATATCTAAATCCGGCGGGAAATTTGCGTCCTACCGTTTGTGTCCTACGTGCGTCCTACTTGTGTCCTACGTGGCAAAATTTAAGGCTACCGTGGAACATTGTAAACCACGATAGCCCTTGATTTTACTGTGTTTCTTAGAACTTACCAGCCTTTGCAGCTTCCTCAACGGATACTGCAACAGCAACAGTAGCACCAACCATTGGGTTATTACCCATTCCGATCAGACCCATCATCTCAACGTGAGCCGGTACGGAAGAAGATCCAGCGAACTGTGCATCAGAGTGCATACGTCCCATAGTATCTGTCATACCATAAGAAGCAGGACCTGCTGCCATGTTATCTGGGTGAAGTGTACGTCCTGTACCACCGCCGGATGCTACGGAGAAGTACTTCTTACCCTGCTCGATACATTCCTTCTTGTATGTACCTGCAACCGGATGCTGGAAACGTGTTGGGTTTGTAGAGTTACCAGTAATGGAAACACCTACGTTCTCATGATGCATGATTGCAACACCTTCCTGAACATCATCAGCACCGTAACATTTTACAGTTGCGCGAAGTCCGTTAGAGTATGCTTTCTCATATACGATGTTAAGCTTTGCAGCCTTGTAATCATACTTTGTCTCTACGAATGTAAATCCGTTGATACGGGAAATGATCTGTGCTGCGTCTTTTCCAAGACCGTTTAAGATAACACGAAGAGGTTTCTGACGAACCTTGTTTGCCTTCTCAGCGATACCGATTGCACCCTCAGCAGCTGCAAATGACTCATGTCCAGCTAAGAAACAGAAGCACTCTGTCTCCTCCTCAAGGAGCATCTTACCAAGGTTACCATGTCCTAAACCTACTTTACGATGATCTGCAACAGATCCAGGAATACAGAATGCCTGAAGTCCTTCACCGATTGCTGCGGCAGCATCAGCAGCTCTCTTGCATCCCTTCTTGATTGCGATTGCAGCACCTACAGTGTAAGCCCAGCAAGCGTTCTCGAAACAAATTGGCTGAATCTTCTTAACCTGATCGTAAACGTTCAGTCCAGCGTCCTTTGTAATCTTTTCAGCTTCTTCGATAGAGCTGATACCATAGCTGTTTAAAACAGCGTTAATCTGGTCAATTCTTCTTTCATATCCTTCAAATAATGATGCCATTATATCGTTCTCCTTTCCAATTATTCCTGACGTGGATCGATAATCTTAACTGCATCGTCCACACGGCCATACTGACCCTTAGCTTTCTCCCAAGCTGTGTTAGGATCATCACCCTTCTTAATGAAGTCAGTCATCTTTCCAAGAGAAACGAACTGGTAACCGATTACCTCGTTATTCTCGTCAAGAGCGATACCTGTAACATATCCTTCAGCCATCTCAAGGTAACGAACACCCTTCTCCTTTGTTGCATACATAGTACCAACCTGAGAACGAAGTCCCTTTCCTAAATCTTCCAGACCAGCACCTACAGCAAGTCCGTCATCAGAGAATGCAGACTGTGTACGTCCATATACGATCTGTAAGAAAAGCTCTCTCATAGCTGTGTTGATAGCATCACAAACTAAGTCTGTATTTAAAGCTTCCAGAATTGTCTTACCCTGTAAAACTTCTGCAGCCATAGCAGCTGAATGAGTCATACCAGAGCAACCGATTGTCTCAACTAATGCTTCCTCAATGATACCGTTCTTTACGTTAAGAGAAAGCTTGCAGGCACCCTGCTGTGGTGCACACCAGCCGACACCGTGTGTAAATCCTGAAATGTCCTCAATTTTCTTGGAATGAACCCACTTTCCCTCTTCCGGGATAGGAGCTGGCTCATGCTTTGCGCCCTTTGCTACAGGACACATGTTTTCAACTTCCTTTGTGTAAATCATCTTAAGACTCCTTTCGCATGTTAATTGTAGATAAACTCGTTATCATTCGACATACCGCTAATATTTTTGCATATTTTTTTCCTAAAGTCTAGTGCAAATTCGCACTTTTTTAGATACAACTACTATTTTTCTTTTTTTGCCACAATATGGTCTGCATCCTTGTAGATATGGTTTGCCGGAATCACTCCGCGGACAGAAGAAAGCGGATAGACATTACAATTCGGGCAGATAACCGTACCCGGATTTAAAACGGAGTTGCATCCTACCTCTACGTGATCTCCAAGCATAGCTCCAAATTTCTTAAGTCCTGTTTCAATTTCTTCACCGGAATCTCTGCTGTCCTTTACAACCACAAGTGTTTTATCCGATTTCACATTGGAGGTAATTGAACCGGCTCCCATATGGGACTTGTAACCGAGAATGGAATCCCCGACGTAATTGTAATGTGGTACCTGTACCGTGTTAAAAATGATATCATTTTTGATCTCCGTGGAATTTCCGACAACCGATCCTTTTCCAATGATCGCACTCCCGCGAATAAATGCACAGTGACGGATCTCGGCATCTTCATCAATAATCAGCGGTCCGTTCAGACATGCCGTAGGCGCAACGGTTGCACTCTTTGCCACCCAGATATTTTCTCCACGTTTCTCATAAATTTCCGGATCGAGTGTCGGACCGAGCTTTTTGATAAAATCGCTGATTCCTTTTAATGCTTCCCACGGATACGTAAACTGTGAAAGGTACTCTCCTGCAATAGACTGTGACAAATCATACATGTTTTTGATTTTTGCGTTTTCCATTTTTTAATCTCCTTACATTTTAATTTTCATGATTACTGATCGTTTTTCTTCCAGACTCTTCCGTTTCCTTCAAAGCCGTCGTTTCCTCTGCGGCTGCTGCTTCCTTCAGCGGTGCCTCCCCCGGATTATCAAAATCAAACGAAATCTGATCATTTTCATATTTCAGGCAGGTGTCAAATGTATTGCCTGCCTTTGAGGTAAATCCGGCAATCTTCTGCTTCGTCTTTCCGGTCGTCAGCAGTTCTTTCATCACTTCTTCGGAAAGTTCCACCTTAGCAACGGTATGCCAGATCTTAAATCCGCACACACATTCATACCTCCACTGCGTCTTCATCAGCATTTTGCCGCATTTCGGGCACGGCACGGTTGTCTCTTCCGGTTTCGGTTTCTCCGGAAAATCAAATGCGATCTCCCCTTCTTCCGTCAGTTTCAGCGGCGCATCAAATTTCATACCGGTCTTTGCCACAAATCCCGAAATTACCTCTGTCTTCTTTTTCGTCAGAAGCTCTTTCACCTGCGCTTCTTTCAGCCGGACACTTGCAATACTTCCAATCATAAAGCTGCAGCTTTCCTTATCATCTTTTTTATGATTGGCACACATAAATCCAAACGGTGCCACTACAATATCCCCACCACACTTCGGGCACTTCACATCTTTTACTTTCTTTGGCTCTACATTGTCAAAATCAAATTTCAGCCCGGTTACTTTCCCGTTTTCATCTTTTGCGAGAGCTACGCGCGCATCAAATTTCTTCCCTGTTTTTGACTTAAACCCACGCATGGTTTCCGTAATGCCATCGTTTAAAAGCTGCCGGACCTGTGCTTCCGTAAAAGATTTCTCTGCCATCTTCCCAATGGAAAACCTGCAGCTGTTTTCATCGCCCGGCTTATAGTTAGCACATCCATAACCAAAAGAGGTCGCAATGATCTCACCCCCACAGAGCGGACACTTTACATCGCGGATCACTTTCTGTTCCACGCTGTCAAAATCAAATACGATATTCGTCTTTCCCTCTTCGGTTTTCTCCAGTTTCAGACAGGCATCAAATTTTTTACCGGTTTTTGATTTAAAACCGCGCAGGGTATCTGTGTGACCCTCCGTCAGGAGCTGCTTTACCGCAGTAACAGGCAGGGTTTTTCCGGCGATCGTTCCAATGGAAAACCGGCAGCTGTTCTCATCGTCCGGTGAAAAGTTTACACATCCATAGCCGAAAGATGTCTTTTTCATCTGTCCGCCACATACCGGGCACTTTACCTCCGGAATGATTTCCGGCTCTACGTCCGAAAAATCAAATGCAATATTAACTTTTCCGTTTTCATCTTTATCTACCTTAAGTTTTGCATCGAACCGTTTGCCTGCCTTGGATTTAAACCCGCGAATGGTCTGGGTATGCCCCTGTTCGATAAGTTCTTTTACCTGTTCCTCGCTCAGCTGAACACCTGCAATTTCGCCAATATTAAAATTACATCCTGATTTATCATTCTTGTAATTTGCACATCCATAGCCAAATGGCGTGGTTACAAGTTCTCCACCGCATGCCGGACATCTGACACCGATCTTTCTTCTCGCACCGGCACCCCTTGCATGTTTCCCGGCAAAATTACTGATGCGTTCCGCAAGCGGTTCCCGCAGATCCTGTCCGATCATCTTTTCCGTTTCGGTCCGGATGAAATCTTCCAGTTTCGTCCGGTAATCCCAGAAATCCACGGTTCCCTGTGTAATTCCATCAAGTCCCTTTTCCCAGGAAGCTGTCATCTTCGGGTTCAAAAGCGCCGGGACGGTCATGCTCACCACCTCAAATACCATCTCCCCGAGATTTTCCGGTGTGAGCACCTGCGTCCGTTTATTCAGATTGAGATAATGGATGCGGACCAGTTTCTTGATAATTTCCGCACGGGTGGCCGAGGTACCGATTCCCGAACCTTTGATCTGTTCCCGAAGCTCTTCATCCTCAATCAGCTGTCCTGCATTTTCCATGGCAAGCACCATGGAACCGGAGGTGTACCGCTTCGGCGGTGAAGTTTTTCCCTCTTTCACCTCATATCCATCCACGGAAATCTCATCGCCCTTTTTCAACTGATCTGCCAGATGTAGCAGTTCCTTCGGATCCGAATCTTCTTCCTCTTTCTTTGGAATTCCTGCAATTTCCAAATAACCGGGTGTCTTTAACACACGTGCGGACGCATAAAAACGTTCCTTCTTTTCCCCCACATCCACAGCAACCGTCATTTTTACATTCTGATATTCTGCCGCCGGATAAAACACACTGAGAAATCTCCGCACAATCAGATCAAATACCGATTTCTGCAGAGCATTCAGTTTCCCAAGCTCCGTGAGCTGACCGGTCGGAATGATCGCATAGTGGTCTGTCACTTTAGCATCATCGGTATACTGCGTTCCTGCAATATTTCCATACAGCTTTCTGTCGAGAATCTGCTCCACAAAATCCGAAGTCGGCTCATATCCCCGCAGACGGCTGATATTTTTATGGATTTCCTTTGCCACCGGAGTGGAAAGCACACGCGCATCGGTACGCGGATACGTTGTCAGTTTCCGTTCATACAGATCCTGCGCCACCTGTAAGGTTTCATCCGGGCTGATCTTGAATCGTTTTGCACATTCTGCCTGCAGCTCTGCCAGATTAAATAGTAACGGTGCCCGTTTTCTGGAAATATTTTTTTCGATGGATTCCACAATCGCAGGATGTCCCTGCACGCGGTCAATCAATGCCAGTGCATCCTTCTTTTCCCGAAATCCGTTTTCCTTATACAAAAGCGGCGATGCAAAGTACCCTGATCCCTCGACGGCTTTCCACTCGCCCTGGACATGTGCATCTGTAAAATTTCCGACAACACGATAAAACGGTGTCTCCTTAAAATTGCGGATCTCGCGCTCACGGATCACGACCATCCCAAGCACACAGGTCATCACGCGCCCGACCGCAATAGCGGTGTAGGAACGTGTTCCCGCCGCATTGTTTAACAAACCACCATACTTTACCGACATCACGCGGGAAAAATTAATGCCCATGGCATAATCTTCAATGGTACGCATAATACCGGATTTTCCGAGATTTTCATAGGCAGACATCGGTTTTGCTTCCCGGATTCCCCGTTGGATCTCTTCCTCTGTCTGCGAATCGATCCAGACACGAAGTTCCTCCATGCCGTCTCGCACACCGCCGAAATTGCGGATATTTTCCTCGATCGTCTGTCCTTCTTTTCCGGCATCTCCTGCCCAGTAGACACGGTCAATATCTTCACGCATCAACATTCCGTGAACCACATCATACTGCCGGCTGACATCTTTGATCACATCATATTTATATTCTTTTGGAAGAAATGGCAGATCTTCCAGTTTCCACTTTTTGTATTTTATATCATAACTTTCCGGATACACCATCCCAACCAGATGTCCCACACACCAGGTGATTACATACTTCTGGTTTTCCAGATAGCCATCCCTGCGGCCTCCGCTCACCCCGAGAACTTTTGCAAATTCCTGGGCAACCGACGGTTTCTCCGTTATGATCAGTGACTTTCCCATCTTCTATCCCCTATTGGCAAACTTTTTCTATAATTCGTTCATATCAATCAGCTCAAACCGGTCATCCGTTTTGGCATGCTCCGCCAGCATCGGTTCAAACCGGGTTGCAGAGAATAAAAAGATATGCTCCGAACGGATTTTTGCCTTTTCCATGTTCTGATACAGTTCCTCGCACATCTGCGATGTCAGCTGTGGCTGATCCCAGTTACATAGTCCCACAATATTTCTGCGGTCTGTGCTCTGGGCAATAATATCAATGTTTCCTGTCTTTCCAACCCAGGTTCCGATCTTATGAACCGGAAACGGCATGCGTCCCATCTGATTCAAAAGCATCATATACTCCATGCAGACATTCCGGAAATAACGTTTCAGATATGTGCCAAGTTCCGGTGCAATGTAGCGGTCGTAAAATTCATGCGGTTTCAGCAGATAAAGATCTGACATATGTGGAAATACAAATTTAAACCAGAAATTAATAAATGTATCTTTGATCTGGTATACCCCTTTTTTGGCATTCTCCCAGCCACCGGTCTGAAACGACTGCACTTTCTCTACAATATCAAAATGGCTGAGATTTTTCATATAAACACTGATCTTTGCACGGGAATATCCGGTTTTTGCATACAGGTCATTCAGTTTATTGTATCCCTGTGCAATTGCAGATAAAATTGTGTTATAGACGGAAAGTTCACGCAGTTCTGCAGAAATTTTCTGTTCTGCCATATGAAACAGATATCCCCCCTCCGTCAGCACAAGCCGGTAAATATTCTCCCTGTATGAAATTTCCGGATTCCATGCTTCCATAAATCCCGGCACCCCACCGATGGTTCCATAAATACGGATACAGTCGCTGACCGAAAGTGCCGGAAATGTCCGGACAACTTCCAGGAAATTCAGATCTTCCACTTTATGCAGTACATCAATACGACGGAATCCGTCCCCGAACGCATCTTTTGCATCCTGCGTGGCCCATACAATGGAAGAAGACGCCAGAATGATCATTACCGGTCCCGGATAAAGCCGTTTCATCTTCAGTTTTAAAATACTTTTGACAAATTCCGGATCTCTTTTAATTGCATACTGTGCCTCATCAATCACAATCACCAGTTTTGATGCATCTCCGCTTTTTACCCGGTTAAAAAATTCATCATAGGAATATCTGCTCAGCTTCATCTGAAAAGCATTTTGAATTTCTTCTCCCATTTTCTGCATCTGTTCCTGTGCGGAAAGCTGTCTGCATCGATAATAAAAATACTTTTTCCCCACACAGAATTCTTTGATCAGCTGTTCTTTTCGGCAGTCCATTCCGCCATACAAAAGCATCAGCTGGTTTCCTGATTTTTCATACCAGCCTTCCAGTTCTTTGAGATCTGTTTTTTTTGCGTTCATCCCGATTCCTCCGTACAAAATTCCTTCTGCTAAAAGAAATTATATCACTGATTAATATCTCTCACAAGGTTTTCGGCAAAAAGAAAGAAGTGCAGTTTTTGCACTTCTCTCCAAAAATCCGTATTTCAATTTAATACTTATTTCTTTGTGATATATCCCTGTGCCTTTAACAGCTCTGCACATAAAACTGCACCACCGGCTGCACCACGAACGGTATTGTGAGATAATCCAACGAATTTCCAGTCATATACGGTATCCTCTCTCAGACGTCCGACAGAGATTCCCATGCCATGCTCAAAGTTTACATCCAGGCTGACCTGCGGACGGTTGTCCTCTTCTAAGTACTGGATGAAATGTTCCGGTGCACTCGGAAGCTTCAGTTCCTGTGGCACACCACTGTAATTCTTCAGTGCTTCGATCAGCTGCTCTTTGGTTGGCTTCTTCTTGAATTTAACAAATACAGCTGCTGTATGTCCGTTTAATACCGGCACACGGATACACTGGCAGGTAATGACTGGTGAAGTTGCAGGAACAATCTGCTTCTTCTCATCATCTACATGACCCCAGATACGCAGAGGCTCTTTCTCAGACTTTTCTTCCTCACCACCGATGTATGGAATAATGTTTCCAAGCATCTCTGGCCAGTCCTTGAACGTCTTTCCTGCTCCGGAAATAGCCTGATAGGTAGTGGCAACTACTTCATATGGCTCAAACTCTTTCCATGCAGTCAGAACCGGTGCATAACTCTGGATGGAGCAGTTTGGCTTTACTGCTACGAAACCGCGCTTTGTACCAAGACGCTCTTTCTGATACTTGATAACTTCCATGTGCTGTGGATTGATTTCCGGAACTACCATCGGCACATCCGGTGTCCAGCGGTGTGCACTGTTGTTGGAAACAACCGGTGTCTCTGTCTTTGCGTAATCTTCCTCAATCTTTTTGATCTCTTCTTTGGTCATGTCTACAGCAGAAAATACAAAGTCGACCTGAGAAGCTACCTGCTCTACCTCATTTACATTCATTACTACAATATTCTTTACAGCTTCCGGCATCGGAGTATCCATCTTCCAACGGTCTCCCACTGCCTGCTCATAAGTCTTTCCTGCACTTCTTGGGCTTGCTGCAATCGTGGTAACCTCAAACCATGGATGATTCTCCAGCAAAGAGATAAATCTCTGTCCTACCATACCTGTTCCGCCAAGGATACCAACTTTTAACTTCTCACTCATTTTTCCAATCTCCTCTGTTCTTTTCTTTATACGCGGACACCTGTCTTTTACAGAAAAACATTTTTGTTTTTTGTCCGCGTTACACGAACATGTGTCTTTATAGGAAATATATTACTTGAAACCAGGTAAAATTACAAGGAACAAATTGTCCTAAATAAATAAAATATTCCTCAAATATATGTAGGACTTGCACAATCTGAAATACCGACTAAGCGGTATTTCAGGCAATGCATCAGAGATGTACCGCAATTACGTGCATCGCATCGACAAGCGATTCTGCATACGATGTGCTGCTCCTTTTGTCTCATTTTTTCTCCAGATATGCCTCTTCGATTGCGATCACTTTCTTCATCGCCTCATCCCCTGGTGCACCGATCGTCAGACGCTTGTTGACACAGGTTTCCATGGAGATTGCATCATAGACATCCTCCTCAAATACCGGAGAAAACTGTTTTAATTCTTCCAGACTCATATCGTCAATCGGCATCTGTTTGTCCAGACAGTACAAAACAATACGTCCGATAATTCCATGCGCATCGCGGAACGGAACCCCGTGATTTACAAGATAATCGGCAGCATCCGTCGCGTTGGTAAAGCCGTGTGCGGCACTCTTTCTCATAACATCCTTATTGAATTTCATGGTATCAAGCATGCCCGTGAATAACGCAATACAGCCTTTCGTTGTGTCAATGGCATCAAAGGAAAGTTCCTTGTCTTCCTGCATGTCTTTATTGTAAGCAAGCGGAATCCCCTTCATTGTGGTCAGAAGTGACATAAGCGCGCCATACACACGTCCGGTCTTGCCTCGGACAAGTTCTGCAATATCCGGGTTTTTCTTCTGTGGCATGATACTGCTTCCGGTACTGTATGCATCATCAATCTCTACGAATTTGTATTCGTTGGAATTCCAGATGATAATTTCCTCGGAGAAGCGGCTTAAATGCATCATAATGGTTGCCATGGCAGACAGATATTCGATCAGGTAATCGCGGTCGGAAACACCGTCCATACTGTTTAAGGTCGGTCCGTAAAAGCCGAGAAGCTCTGCAGTATATTCGCGGTCAAGCGGATAGGTTGTTCCTGCCAGTGCGCCGGAACCAAGCGGACAGTAATTCATGCGCTCGTAAATATCGTGCATACGGGAACGGTCACGCTTAAACATTTCAAAGTACGCCCCCATATGATGTGCGAGTGTGATCGGCTGCGCTTTCTGCAAATGGGTAAATCCTGGCATAATCGTCTGCGTATTTTCTTTCATAATGCGAAGCAGTACCTGCAGCAGCTGTTCCAGCAGTTCATCCGTCTCAAGAACCTGCTGCCGGGTATACAGACGCATGTCCAGTGCCACCTGATCATTTCTGCTTCGTCCGGTATGCAGTTTCTTTCCGGTATCTCCCAGACGGTCAATAAGGTTTGCTTCCACAAAACTGTGAATATCCTCATATTCCGAAGTGATGGCAAGCTTTCCGCTCTCCACATCCGCAAGAATTTCCTGTAAACAGGAAACAATCGCCTGCATCTCTTCCTGTGTCAGAATGCCCTGCTTTCCAAGCATACGCACATGTGCAATGGAACCCTCAATATCCTGCTTGTAAAATTTCTGATCAAACGAAATGGATGCATTAAAATTGTAAACCAGCTGGTCTGTCTCCTTCGTAAATCTTCCGCCCCATAACTGTGCCATATCTAAATTCCTCTCTTTCTTAAATTCTTTGTTTTATTTTTATAAAATGTGTTCTTCCTGCTGTCTGCGCAGTGCGATTTCACGGTCGCGGTCACGCTTGGAATACACACACCCACAGTAGTACTGCCGGTACATGTGATACTCCTTAGAAATTTCGGTCGACTTTTTATAACCTTCCTTCTTTTTAAAATCCGAAAACAGATAACGGACACCAAAGCTATCTGCCAGTTCTGCTCCGATCTGATTTAACTTTTCCGCATTTTTCAGCGGACTGATGGATAGTGTTGTCGTAAAGAAATCAAATCCGTGCGCTTTTGCATAAGACGCAGCCTCGGAAAGCCGCAGCCGGTAACAGGCAAAACAGCGCTCTCCCCCTTCCGGGATCTCTTCCATGCCCTTTGCCATATCGTAAAACCGCTGTGTATCGTATGCACCTTCCACAAAAGAAACCGGATATTTTGTAGGAAACTCAGCAATAAAACGTTCCTGCTCCTTTGCCCGCATATGATATTCTTCCGGCGGATAAATATTGGGATTGTAATAAAATACCGTTACATGGAAATGTTCTGCAAGACATGCAATACAATAAGAACTGCACGGTGCACAACAGCTGTGCAAAAGGAGGCTTGGAGCCTCCCCTGCCGTACAGTTTTCACGGATCAGATCTTCCATTATTTTCTGATAATTTTTTTTATTCATCTTTCATCTGTATACATCTGATTAAAAATTTCTTTTCCGGTCTGCGTCCGGAAAATTTGCTGATATGCCTGTTCAATTCCGTGACGATTGACGTCATCTTCATATAAATTGACCAGAAAATCTGCCTCCACCAGAATCTGATAATCCAGTCCTTCGATATTATCATATGTATGATGATGTCCGATCAGATAGCAGATACGGTCGATCAGATAATTTTCAATTCCCACATCGGAAAGCATTCTCTGTGCCACAATCGGTCCTTCCTGCTCCTGCAGCTTTCCGTCACACCGTCCATACTTTTCTTCTGCCGGACGGATTCCAATGTCATGGGTATAAGCGGCTGCTTCCAATATAAAAAGGGATGTCTCGTCAAGCCCTTCTTTTGTTCCGATGATTCTTGCGAAACTATGCACTTTCATGAAATGCTGAATCCGTTTCGGATCTCCGGAAAAAAAGGCGATCATCTGTAAAAACAGCTCATCCAGCTGTTGCCTGCTGTAATAACTACTGTCACTACTGTCCATTCTGTGTTTCTCCTTTATCTAACATCTGCAGTGCAAACGTCGCTGCAATGTAAACAACTGCACATAAAATAATCAATACTGTTTTTTCCCCGGCAACACCGGCACAAAGTTCTGCCAGAATAAGAAGTCCATGCACCCAGAGTTCCGCATGATGCAGCATCACTGCAATAACTGCCTCAATGATAACAAGCAGACACATAGGAACTACCGGAACGTTAAGGACTCTCACCCCTACAATCACCATAATTGCAACAATTGCTGCAAAGGCCAGTAATGTCGGTACCTGAAACGTCTTTTTGTTCTTGTCCATTTTTTACCTCAACCTTTATTCTTATTTTCTTTGTCTGCGCCCATTATACCAATTTCATGCCTAAGAAACAAGCACTTTTTAAAGTAAAAAAGACACGTCTTCCATCGGATACCCGATACAAAACGTGTCTGAAACGAAGCCAATAAGGGGACTCGAACCCCTGACCCACGCATTACGAATGCGTTGCTCTACCAACTGAGCCATATTGGCAAAACGTACTTGTATATAATACCAAAACCGATTCAGAAAATCAACTGTTTTTTCATAAAATTTATATTAAAAAAAGATTGACTTTTCACATGGATTCTGTAGAATAGAAATTGTTGAGTTTATAATTAGTAAACAAAAAATCAACTAACAATCATGTTTCATAAATTTACGGGAGGCATGCCATGGACATTGGACACCGCATGAAAGAACTGCGCATCCAGTACGGACTGACGCAACAGGAGCTGGCGGACCGTGCCGAGCTGACCAAGGGCTTTATCTCACAGTTGGAACGAAACCAGAACTCTCCGTCCATCGGAACTCTTCTGGATATCATCCAGTGCCTTGGTACGACACCAGCAGAATTTTTTACAGATGAAGAGCCGGAACAGATTGTTTTCAAACAGGAAGATTATTTTGAAAAAACCGACGAAGAAAAACACTGCTGTATTGAATGGGTCGTTCCCAATGCACAGAAAAACCAGATGGAACCGGTTCGTCTGACTTTACACGCCGGTGGACGGTCAGAAGTTTATCAGCCCCATGAGGGGGAGGATTTCGGTTATGTAATCAAAGGAAACGTCCGTATCCACTATGCCGGACAAAACCAGACGGTACATGCCGGGGAATCTTTCTATTTTAAAGCAGGAAAAAAGCATTATCTGGAAAACACCGGTGCAAAAGATGCTGTCATCATCTGGGTGACTACCCCACCAAATTTTTAAGAGGACAAACGTATGAGTAAACATTTAATTGATTTTATTGGAATTTCCAAATCCTACGATTCCAATCTTGTGTTGGATGATTTAAATCTGTATATCCGGGAGAATGAATTTTTGACCCTTTTAGGTCCGTCCGGATGCGGAAAAACTACAACCCTGCGTCTGCTGGGAGGCTTTGAAAGCCCAGACAAGGGACAGATTCTGTTTGACGGACAGGATATCACAGCTCTTGCCGCCAATGAACGGAAACTGAATACCGTTTTTCAGAAGTATTCTCTTTTCCCGCATATGTCCATCGCCGAAAACATTGCATTCGGTCTTAAAATAAGTAAGAAAAGCAAAGCATATATTCAGGATAAAATCAAATATGCCTTAAAACTGGTCAATCTGGAAGGCTTTGAAAACCGTTCGGTTGATTCCCTCTCCGGTGGTCAGCAGCAGCGTATCGCCATCGCCCGTGCGATTGTAAACGAGCCAAAAGTCCTTCTTTTGGATGAACCTCTCGGTGCACTTGATTTAAAACTGCGTCAGAACATGCAGTATGAGCTCATCCGTCTGAAGGAAGAACTGGGAATTACTTTTGTATACGTCACCCATGACCAGGAAGAGGCTCTGACCATGTCCGATACCATCGTTGTCATGAATCAGGGATATATCCAGCAGATCGGTACTCCGGAAAACATTTACAACGAACCGGAAAACGCATTTGTTGCCGATTTTATCGGACACAGCAATATCATTGACGGAACCATGATAAAAGACGAACTTGTAGAGATTCTCGGTGCCCGTTGGGCATGTGTCGACAAAGGATTCGGCAATAACAAGCCGGTCGACGTTGTCATCCGTCCGGAAGATGTAGAACTTGTCGATCCTTCGGAGGGAACGCTGCAGGGCGAAGTAACCTCCCTGATTTTTAAAGGCGTTCACTATGAACTTGATGTCATGGCCGGCGGCTATGAATGGCTGGTTCACACCACCAGATTTGTTCCAGTCGGCACCAAAGTCGGCATCAAAGTAATCCCGTTCAATATCCAGATTATGCATAAGCCGGAATCTTCCGATGAAAAGGCGGTGGAGATCGATGCGTAAATTTAAACAGCAATTTCTTGCCGGTCCATACCTCATATGGATCATCGGTTTTATCCTCCTGCCGCTTATCATGATTCTTTACTATGGATTTACAAACGGCGATGGCAGTTTTACATTATCCTATATCACAGCGATAGCAGATGAAACCAACCGCAAAGCCATGGGACTTTCCCTGAAGCTTGGAATTATATGCACCATCGTGTGTCTGGTTCTCTCCTATCCGCTGGCAATGATTTTAAATAATAGGAAAATCAAAAATCAGGGACTGGTTGTTTTTATCTTTATGCTTCCGATGTGGATGAACTTTATGCTCCGTATCCTGGCATGGAAACTTCTGCTTTCCAAAAATGGTGTAATCAACTCCATTCTCACAGGTTTCGGACTTTCCCGCATCAATATCATAAATACACCAACGGCAGTTGTCCTTGGCATGGTATACGACTTCCTGCCATTTATGCTGCTGCCAATCTACAACTCCATGACACGAATCCGTAAAGACTGGATTGAGGCGGCCCGTGATCTGGGTGCCGGAAATGTAACCATCTTTTTAAAGATTATCCTTCCGCTTACCGTATCCGGAATCATCAGCGGAATCGTCATGGTATTTGTCCCGTCACTTACCTCGTTTGCAATCTCGCAGGTATTAGGCGGTGGTCACGTTCTTTTAATCGGAAATGTGATCGAGCAGGATTTTATGCAGGGAATGCAATGGAATGCCGGAAGCGGTCTTTCCTTTGTTCTTATGATTTTTGTGATTGCAAGTATGACTATTGTAAATATATTTGATAAAGAAGGGGAGGGAACATCCATATGTTAAAAAAATGTGCATCCCGGATCTATATGATCCTGATCTTTGCCTTCCTTTACCTTCCGATTGTTGTGTTGATTGCTTTGTCTTTCAACGATTCCCGTTCCAAGGTAAAATGGGGAGGCTTCACGCTCCGGTGGTATACCGGCTGTTTTCAGGACGAAAAGATCATGACTGCATTTATCACAACTTTGCAGGTCACTTTCCTGTCCGCAATGATTTCCACACTGATTGGAACACTTGCCGCGCTCGGCATAGCCGCCATGAAAAAACGGCACCAGACCATTTATCTCGGCGCGACCAATATTCCGCTTCTGAATGCGGATATCGTAACCGGTATCTCCATGATGCTTTTGTTTGTGAAATTTATCGACCTCGGATTTGTGACGGTTCTTTTAGCGCACATTACCTTTAGTATTCCTTATGTTATTTTAAATGTGCTTCCGAAAATGAAACAGACAAACCGCAGCACCTATGAGGCGGCACTTGATCTCGGAGCAACGCCGCTGTATGCATTTTACAAAGTCACCTGGCCGGAAATCCGTCCCGGTGTATTCTCCGGATTTATGATGGCAGTCACCATGTCACTGGATGATTTTTCCATCACCTATTTTACCAAAGGAGCCGGGGTCAATACCCTCTCCACCATGCTCTACACAGAACTTCGCAAAGGAATCAAACCGGAATTGTATGCACTTTCCACGATTCTGTTCTTTGCCGTTCTGCTCATTCTTCTTGCCGGAAATGTTTATCCGGGGAAGAAGCGTGTTGCAGCCAAATAAATTTTCCATTGGAATTTTATTCCAGCCGAAAGGAGTCCTATTATGAAAAAAAGAATTTTCTCTGCCCTCTTAATTTCTGCTCTGGCAGTCAGCGCACTCACTGCCTGTGGGGGATCTTCCTCTGCGAAAAAAAGCGGACAGACCTTAACCGTTTTAAATTACGGAAAATATATCGATGAGTCCGTAGTCAAACAGTTTGAAAAAGAAACCGGTATCACCGTCAAATACGAAGAATATGAAAGTCCGGAAGAAATGTATACCAAATACAAAGCCGGTTCCATCAACTATGATGTAATCTGCTCTTCCGAATATATGGTTGAGCGTCTGATCAACGAGGGCGAAGTGCTCGAAGAAGATTACGATGCCATGGACAACTACAAAAATCTGGATCCAACGATCCTTGATATGTCTGCTTCCTATGACAAGAATCACACCTATTCCGTTCCATATTTTTACGGGACTCTTGGCCTTCTCTACAACAAAACAACCATTGATGCCAAAACCGTATCAAGCTGGGACTGCCTGTGGGATCCTACCTATGAGGATGAAATCATCATGGAAAATTCCGTCCGTGATACGTTTGCCCCTGCCCTGATCTCCAAAGGGTATTCCTTAAACGATACCGATGAGAATCATCTGCGGGAAGCCCTCGACGTATTAAAAAAGCAAAAAGATGATAAAATCGTATATGCCTATTATGTAGACGAAACAGCTGACTCCATGATCGGGGAAGAAGCTTCCATCGCACTCTGCTACTCCGGCGAGGCTGCACTGGCCATGGCAGAGAACGACAATCTGGATTATTCGGTTCCAAAAGAGGGATCAAACCTCTGGATCGATTCCTGGTTCATTCCAAAGTCCTGCACTAACCAGACCAACGCTTTAAAATTCTTAAATTTCCTGTGCAAGGATGATATCGCAGAAAAGAATTTCGAATATGTGCAGTATGCCTCTCCGATTACATCTGTGGTAGAAAATCAGGACGCTGACGTAAAAAATAACGAAGCTGTCAATCCTTCCAGTGACACGATAAAAAGATGTGAAATCTATAAAGCATTAAGTGATGATGATTCCGCCAAGTACACAAAGCTGTGGCAGGAACTTCTCTCTTATTAAAAAACCGAGAAAAATGATTGCAATTTCAGTCAAAACATGCTAAAGTAAATCCACGGTGTCTGGTTAACACCGTGGATTTTTCATCTTCGGAAATGGTCATTCCGAAATTTCCCATATATACATTTGTTTTCAATTACATATGAACTATCAGGAATTTTTAACAACGATCCGTACACAGCTTTCTCTGCGTATCGAGACAGGTGTCACTTTAGACATTCGTTCCTTTACCAAAAATAACGGAACACATTACGATGGTCTGGTACTTCTCCATCCGAAGAAAAACGTGTCACCTGCGATCTATCTGATGCCATACTATCATCGCTATCTGGAAGGGGTATGCCTTGAAGAAATCTGTGAAGATATTCTTCATACCTATCAGGCGCATGCCCCGGAAGAAAATTTTGACACGTCCTACTTTACCGATTTTTCCCGTGCCAGCGAGCACATCGTCATGCGTCTTGTAAGCTTTGAAAAAAATCAGGAACTGTTAAAAGAGGTTCCGTTTTTCCGCTATCAGGATCTGGCCGTAATCTTTTACTGTCTGCTCCATGCAAGTGCCGAAAACCAGGCAAATATTCTGATCCACAATCATCACTTAAACCTTTGGAAAACCGACAAAGAAACGCTCTACCGGCTTGCGAAGAAAAACACGCCACAACTTCTTCCCCCACAGCTTACCCCGATGAGCAGTCTTCTCAAAGAAATACAGCTCGTCGCGGAAACTCCACTCCCGGAAGCAGCCCCGCCACTGTATGTTCTGACCAATACGTACCGGACCAACGGTGCAACCGTTCTCCTCTACGATGACATCTTAAAAGAACTGTCCGATTTGTTTGAAAAGGATCTGATCATTCTACCAAGCAGTATTCACGAAGTACTGATTCTTGCCGCCGATGAAAACGACAGGCAGAATCTCGACCATTACACCGCAATGGTAAAAGAAGTGAATGCCTCACAGCTTCAGGATGAAGAAATTCTGTCCGACCATGCCTACTATTACTGCCGGCACAGCCATCTGCTGACCATGCCGCAGCCGGTCTGCACTTCATAGATTATATTTCCAGACACAAAATCCCCGCAGAAAAAATTCTGCGGGGAACATCTATTACATTTCTACCAGTTTATCATATAGCTTCTCATATGCATGTGCCGAAGCATTCCAGGAAAAATTGCGATCCATCGCACGATAGATCAGTTCTTTCCATGCGGCCTTTTGTTCATGCTCCACACGATACGCATACCGGACAATATCTGCCATTTCCTGTGCATTAAAATTCGCAAATGAAAAACCACATCCTGTATTTTCATATTCATTGTATGGTTCTACCGTATCCCGGAGTCCTCCGGTTTCACGTACGATCGGAAGTGTTCCGTAACGCATGGCAATCATCTGTGCCAGCCCGCATGGTTCAAACATGGAAGGCATCAGCAGCACATCACTTGCCGCGTATATATGGTGCGAACGCTCCTCGGTAAATCCGATATGTACGCTTACCTTGTCCGGATACTTACTCTGATAATGGTGGAACATATTTTCATACTGGCTCTCTCCGGAACCAAGAACCACCAGCTGTATATCCATTTCGGTTAAAAGTTCATCCAATACGCAGCCGATCAGGTCAAATCCTTTCTGGCTGGTCATACGCGATACGATTCCGATCAAGAAAGCATCCTCCCTGACTGGAAGCCCAAGTTCTTTCTGTAATGCAGCTTTGTTTTCTTTTTTCCCACTCACTGCATCTTTTTTCGAATAATTTACCGGAATATAAGGATCTGTCTGTGGATTATATTCTTCATAATCAATTCCGTTTAAAATACCATAAAGGCGGTCCTTTCGGGCAGTCATCAGGCCACTTAAGCCCTCTCCACCTTCTACGGTCGTAATCTCATTTGCATACGTCGGGCTGACGGTAGTAATATAATCTGCATATACCACGCCACCCTTTAAGTAATTTGCCTCCCCATAAGATTCCAGTTCATATGCATTGAAAATGTGTGCCGGAAGTCCTGTAATATCCATTATCTCCTGAATTCGCCAGCGCCCCTGAAACTGCAGGTTATGAATCGTAAACACGGTTTTGATTCCCGCATAAAAATTATCATCTCCAAATACCGTATGCAGAAACACCGGAATAAGTCCTGTCTGCCAGTCATTGCAATGGATAATGTCTGGAGCAAAATCAATATACGGCAGACTAGCAAGTACTGCCTTGGAAAAATATGCAAACTTTTCCACATCTTCATAGATATTGTTGTATGGAGATTCTCCTGCGAAATAAAATTCATTGTCCACAAAATAAAAGTGAACACCATGATATTCTGACTCGAAAATTCCAACATACTGCCTGCGCCAGTTCAGATTTACATAAAAATGGCACAAAAATTTTAAATTTGAAAGAAATGAGCGATCCATGCAGGCGTATTTCGGAATAACTACCCGCACATCATACTCTTTTTTGTCAAAATATTTCGGAAGTGATCCGACAACATCGGCAAGACCTCCGGTTTTCACATATGGCACTGCCTCTGATGAAACAAACAGAATCTTCTTCATACACAACACTCCTTTACTTACCCTTCATCTGTAATCGTATTTTGTCCGTAATAAGAGCGATAAATTCCGAGTTGGTCGGTTTTCCTTTTCCATTACTGATGGTATATCCGAACAGATCATCCAGCGTATCCATCTTGCCACGGCTCCATGCTACTTCAATTGCATGACGGATGGCACGCTCGACACGGCTTGGTGTCGTATCAAATTTCTTTGCGATCCCCGGATATAAAATTTTCGTAATAGAATTTAACATGTCCATATTCGTCACAGACATGATGATTGCCTCCCGCAAATACTGGTATCCCTTGATATGTGCCGGAACACCAACCTCATGAATTATCTCTGTGACATCCTCTTCCAGTGTCTGTAACGAGTACTTTTCCGATTTCTTTTCCATCTCAACCGGTCTGCCAATTTCTTTTCGTACTTTGTTTTTTCGACGGTTGAGTGTCTTGATCCGGTCCAAAACAATATTCCGGTCAAACGGCTTCATAATATAATAATCTGCTCCCCGCTCAAACGCATCTTCGGTAATTTTTTCATTGCTGATTCCGCTGATCATCAGAAATGTCGGCCGGTTTTTTAGCGTGTGATCTGCCCTGATCCTGTCAAGGACTGCCAGACCGTCCAATTTCGGCATAATAATATCCAATAATACAACATCCGGTTCTTTTTCCCTGATCAGATGACAGGCTTCTTCTCCGTCCTTTGCCATCCCGATCAGGTGCAGTTCATCATCACTGGTTACCATTTCTTCCAATAAGTCACGCATAACCTCGTTATCATCTGCAATTGCGACATTTAGTTTTCCCATGTAGGCCTCCTAGAATGTCAAATTCAGTCAAAAATAAGCATACCAGAAAGCACTGTCCGATTTTGTCAAAATTTGTCGATAAATACAGTTAAACTATAGCACAACTGCCAATTTATTTCAATGTCTTATGCATTCTCTTCAAACTGGGAATTATACAGATCTGCATAAAATCCCTTTTGCGCCAGAAGCTGTTCGTGTGTTCCCTGCTCTATGATATCGCCATCTTTCATCACCAGAATCAGATCCGCATTCCTTATCGTAGAGAGCCGGTGTGCAATGATAAAGCTGGTCCGTCCACGCATCAGATTATCCAAAGCCTTCTGGATCCGCACTTCCGTACGGGTATCTACCGAAGAGGTTGCCTCATCCAGAATCAGAACCGGGTTATCCGCAAGAATGGCACGTGCAATTGTAAGAAGCTGTTTCTGTCCCTGGGAAACATTACTTGCATCCTCGTTTAACTCCATCTGGTAGCCACCCGGAAGTGTCTGGATAAAATGGTGGGCATGTGCGGCTTTTGCCGCCTCAATCACTTCCTCATCCGTGGCATCTAAACGGCCATACCGGATGTTTTCCATGATAGATCCCTTAAACAGCCAGGTATCCTGCAATACCATACCAAATGCATCCCGAAGCTCCTGACGGTTAAAGTCGCGGATATCATGCCCATCCACCTGAATTTCTCCGCCTGTCACATCATAGAAACGCATAAGCAGTTTGACCATTGTGGTTTTTCCTGCTCCCGTTGGTCCGACAATTGCAATTTTCTGTCCAGGTGTTACATGAGCGGAAAAATCCCTGATAATGATCTGGCCCGGATTGTATCCGAAACTTACATGGGAAAAATCCACGTAACCATCCACATGGTCGAGATGCACAGCATGTTCAACCGTCAGTTCTTCTTCCTCTTCGTCCAGAAATTCAAATACGCGCTCGGAGGCTGCAGACATCGACTGCAGCATATTTGCCACCTGCGCAATCTGCTGGATCGGCTGAGTAAAATTCCGGACATACTGAATAAATGCCTGAATTTCACCAACCCCGATGGTTCCGCGGATTGCCAGAAGTCCTCCGGAAATTGCCACTCCGACATAACCGAGGTTTCCGACAAACTGCATGATCGGCTGCATCAGTCCGGATAAAAACTGGGACTTCCATGCCGATTGAAACAGAATCTGATTGGTATCTTCAAATTTTTTGATGGTGCTCTCCTGCTTATTATATGCCTGCACCACCAGATGTCCGCCATAGACCTCTTCCACCTGTCCGTTGATATGTCCCAGATATTCCTGCTGCTGGCGGAAATATTTCTGCGAATGTTTGATAATAAACGAAATCAGGATGGCAGATACCGGAAGAATCACAAGTGAAATCAATGTCATAATTCCGGAAATTGAAATCATCATCACAAGTGTTCCGACCAGTGTTGCCACACTCGTAATGATCTGCGTCACACTCTGATTTAAACTCTGTCCAAGTGTATCCACATCATTGGTGATGCGGGATAGCACCTCTCCGTACGTGCGGCTCTCGAAATATTTCATTGGCATGCGGTTGATTTTCTCTGAAATTTCCTTACGCATGCGGTAACAGGTTTTCTGCGTGATTCCTGTCATGATCATTCCCTGTATAAAACTGAATACTGCAGAACAGATATACAGGCCAAGTGTAAACAATAACACTTTGGCAATATAGGTAAAATCAATAGATCCGGTTCCCGCGATCTTTTTTCCGAGACCTTCCACCAATGCATTCGTTGCACGTGCCATAACCTTTGGTCCGGCAACGGAAAAGACGGTAGACACCGCCGCAAAAATCATAACGGCAACGATTGCATACCAGTATCTTCCGAGATAACGAACCAGTTTTCCGATAGAGTTTTTGAAATCTTTTGGCTTTTCTCCCGGCATCATTCCTCTGCCCGGGCCGCCCATCGGACCGTGAGGTCTTTTTGTACGTTGTTCTGCCATCTTATTTCACCTCCTCAGAAAGTCCCAGTTCTTTGGCAGACAGCTGGCTCCTGGCAATCTGCTCGTAAACTTCGCAATTGTGCAGTAATTCCTCATGCGTGCCTTTTCCGACAATCTTTCCATCGTCGAGTACCAGTATCTGGTCCGCATGCAGAATTGTACTGATTCGCTGTGCGACAATGATCACGGTCGTATGTTCCGTCTTTGTCTCAAGCGCTCTGCGGAGTGCCGCATCGGTCTTCATATCCAGAGCGGAAAAACTGTCATCAAACACATAAATCTTTGGATTTTTTGCGATTGCTCTGGCAATGGCAAGCCGCTGCTTCTGTCCGCCGGAAACATTGCTTCCGCCCTGTGCAATCGCACTCTCATACCCATCCTGCTTGCTGTCGATAAACTCTGTTGCCTGCGCAATCTCCGCCGCTTCCCGGATCTGCTCATCTGACGCATCCTCTGCCCCGAAGCGCAGATTGCTGGCAATTGTACCGGAGAAAAGAATTCCCTTCTGTGGTACAAATCCGATATGTTCCCGCAGATCCTGCAATGTATAATTACGGATATCCGTTCCGTCAAGCGTGATCTCTCCGCCTGTCACATCATAAAAACGCGGAAGCAGGTTGACCAGCGTAGATTTACCACATCCGGTACTTCCGATAATTGCAGTGGTCTTTCCCGGCTCTGCAACAAAATCAATGTCCGAAAGCACATCTTCCGTGGCTCCCGGATACCGGAAATTTACATGATGAAAGGCAATCACACCCTCACACTGTTCCATGGCAACCGGCTCTTTCGGATCTGTAATCGTACTTTTTGTGCGTACAACCTCATCTATACGCTCTGCAGCTACACCGGCTCTCGGCATCATGATAGACATCATGGTCAGCATCAGAAATGCCATAACGATCATCATTGTGTAAGTAATAAATGCCGTCATGGAACCAACCTGCATATATCCGCCATCGATCCGCTTTGCGGCAACCCACACAATCAGAAGCGTAATGCAGTACATGATCATCATCATTCCCGGCATCATAAATGTCATAACACGGTTGGTAAACAACTGCGTCTTTGTCAGATTGCGGTTGGCCTCATCAAACCGCTCTTCTTCCCGTTTTTCCCGTCCAAATGCACGAATGACATTTAATCCTGTCAGAATCTCTCTCGAAACCAGATTCAGCCGATCCACGAGATTCTGCATAATCTTAAACTTCGGCATGGCAAGGGAGGTAAGAAGCATTACAAATCCAAGAATAACAAGCACCGCAAGCGCGATCACCCATTCCATTCCTGCATGGGTCTGTGCAACCTTAATCACACCACCGATTCCAATGATCGGAGCATAAAGAATCATTCGCAGAAATACTGCAGTCACCATCTGAATCTGCTGTACATCATTGGTACTTCTCGTAATCAGGGATGCCGTTGAAAAATGATCCATCTCTGCATTGGAGTACTGTACGACATTGCGGAATGTCTTATCACGCAGATCCCGTCCGATGGATGCTCCCACACGGGAAGCACAATATCCGACAACCACTGCCGCCATAACCATCAGCAGCGCAAAACCAAGCATCTTGGCTCCGGTGGTCCATAAGTAATGTTTCTGAATGGCATCTACATCCACACCTGCATTTTTATCACAGGAGATCGCATAGGTCACACCCATGGATTTCAATGTAGAAGATCCGATCGCATCAATCTGTCCAGACACCTGCTTTCGCATCTCAAGAATCTGCTGATCCGGTACCTGGCCGGCTGCCAGTGCCTGCATCAGCTGCTTCATATCTACCTGCGTCCCATCCGTTCCCATTTTCGCCGTGATAGCCTTCTCGTCAATATCGGACTCCTTCATCTGGGACATCTGATATACCATGACGATCGGCTCCAACAGAGACTCATCCATATCGTCAAGCGTATCCTCTTCACAATTTCTCACATAGTTTCCATCTTTTTTCGGCTCCTTATAACAGGCGGCAAATGTTTTCTTTTCCCTGCTGGTCATAAAAAGCTGTGCTGACACAAAATCTTCCTGTGTCATTTCTTCTGGAAGAATATGCTCCACTCCGCTGCTCATGATTCCGACATCGATAATATCCGATGTATACTGTGGCAGGGACAGATCACAAAATGCCTGCATCACAAGAAAAGCCACAATAACCAGAATCCATTTCCAGTATGGGAGCATGTTTTTAAATATTTTTCCCATGATTTAACTCCTTTTCATATGCATAGCTTTTATACTATCACGAACTGATTTCCAGAACAATTCCTATTATATAAAACTTTTCTTAAATTAAAATGAAATGTGTGGTGCAACCATGGGCACCACACATTTTATGTTCTGATTTTATACTGCAGGAATTACATAACCGGCCTTCTTCATTTCTTTTGTAAAATCATCGACAGACATTCCTGCTTTTTCTGCACCAATTTCCACTGTAATGATTCCATCCTGTACCAGGGATGCATATGCACGAATCTTTCCCTCGCGCTGTCCTTCGATTCGACCTTCCACACGTTCCTCATTCAATTCATCTGCCATCAAAACACGTAATGCCTCACACATGATCCTTTCACTTCCTTTCCATTCCCGTACTTTCTCCATGTTACTGTTTACAATGACCTGCAGCACGATATCTGCAAGATTCTTCTCCCTTCCCTCAAAGGTACTCACCTGCAATAAATACTGACGCAGCAACGATTCCTCCAGATGATTCGTCAATGCTTTTAGCTGTACATGCATATCCACATCCAGTTCCGATGACGCTATGATCTGCACCGGAAACATCACTCCACTGACATAGTAAATCCCTGCTGCTTCTTTTTTATATCCATACCCAGATTTTTCCAGTTCCCCCAGCAGCTTCACCGGCTTGCGGTCTCGAATCAGTGTAATGGTAATCTCCTCTGCCGGAATCTCATCCACATGATTTGGTAATACTTTATACAGGCACGCATACGCAACCGCCTTGTAAAAAGTATCAATATTCAACTCATCCATCGGAGATTTATATTCAAAAATATTGTGTTTCCGGAAAATCTTCCCGATTTCATTTTTTATTTTGCAGTCCCTCTTTACTTTTACAACCGTACAGTCAATCTGCAAAGGTTTTTCCGTAAGCTGGAACTCATCGGTAAATTCCAGATTTTCTGCATCCTCCAGCAGTTCCAGGCGCAAGGCTGAACAGAATGCCGGATGCCACTGTAGCTTCTTTTGTTTTTCTTTTTTATTTTTCAATTGTTCTCCTTTTATTATACAAAACTGTTATACTCTTTTCAACGCACAAAAATCACGTATTAATAAACTCATAAAATTTAAACAAATGGAATTTCTGGCAGAAACTGCCTCTGAAAAAAGATATGATTACTATATCATATGTGTATGCCCGCTACAAGAAAAAACATTTCAAGTAGGAAAACAAAAAGCCATGCAATGAAAAATCCAATACTGCATGGCTTTACAAAATTAATTTTATACCGCAGGGATTACATAACCTGCCTGCTTCATTTTCTTTGTGAAATCTCCGACAGACATTCCCGTTTTTTCTGCACCCGTTTCCACGGTGATGATCCCATCCTGCACCAGAGATGCATATGCACGAATCTGGCCTTCTCGCTGACCTTCGATTCTTCCTTCTCGCTGCCCTTCAATTCTGCCCTCTCGCTGCCCTTCCATACGTTCCTCATTCAATTCATCTGCCATCAAAACACGTAATGCCTCACACATGATCCTTTCACTTCCTTTCCATTCCCGTACTTTCTCCATGTTACCGTTTACAATGACCTGCAGCACGATATCTGCAAGATTCTTCTCCCTCTCTGCAAATGCACTGACTTCTAACAGATACTGTCTCATCACTGTTTCGTTCAGTTGATTCGTCAATGCTTTTAGCTGTACATGCATATCCGTGTCCAGTTCCGATGATGCAATGATCTGCACCGGAAACATCACACCATAGACATAGTAAATCCCGGCTGTTTCTTTTTTGCATTCATATCCGGATTTTTCCAGTTCCTGCATCAGCTTCACCGGCTTGCGGTCTCGAATCAGTGTAATGGTAATCTCCTCTGCCGGAATCTCATCCACATGATTTGGTAATACTTTATACAGGCACGCATACGCAACCGCCTTGTAAAAAGTATCAATATTCAACTCATCCATCGGAGATTTATATTCAAAAATATTGTGTTTCCGGAAAATCTTCCCGATTTCATTTTTTATTTTGCAGTCCCTCTTTACTTTTACAACCGTACAGTCAATCTGCAAAGGTTTTTCCGTAAGCTGGAACTCATCGGTAAATTCCAGATTTTCTGCATCCTCCAGCAGTTCCAGACGCAGTGCCGAACAAAACGCCGGATGCCACTGTAGCTTTTGGGACTTTTTCTGATTCTTCTCCTGTTGATTTTTCGTCTGTTCTTTTTTCAACTGTTCTCCTTTTATTATATGTAACTTTCACGCTTTTTTCAACGCACAAAAATTGCAGACTGTTAAATATACGTAAAATTCACATAGTTCATTTATACAACGAAACAAATGGGATTTTCGGCAGAAACTGCCTCTGAAAAAAGATATGTTCACTATATCATATGTGTATGCTCGTTGCAAGAAAAACAGTCCCGAGCGACTAAAAGCCATGCAATAGAAAATTCATACTGCATGGCTTTACGAAATTGATTTTATACCGCAGGGATTACATATCCAATCTGCTTCATTTCTTTCACGAAATCATCGACAGACATTCCTGCTTTTTCTGCACCAATTTCCACTGTAATGATTCCATCCTTTATCAGGGATGCATATGCCTGAATCTGACCTTCACGTTTGCCTTCAATTCGCCCTTCACGCTGGCCTTCAAGACGACCTTCGCGTTGGCCTTCAATTCGACCTTCCACGCGTTCCTCATTCAATTCATCTGCCATCAAAACACGTAATGCCTCACACATGATCCTTTCACTTCCTTTCCATTCCCGTACTTTCTCCATGTTACTGTTTACAATAACCTGCAACACAACATCCGCAAGATCCTTTTCCCTCTCTGCAAATGCACCGACCTCTAACAAATATTGCCTCATCAGAAAAACAGTTCAGAGCAAATAAAATAAAATTTCCTGTTTGCATACTCTCCAAAAAGAGGTATTATATAGAAAAACACAGGAGGTATTCAAATGAAAGCACATAAATATTGGTCCCTTGGTGCATTGGCAACCATGATCGGAACTATCTATACCGGCTATAAAAATATGAAATCAGCTCACAAATATTTTGCCTGCAGTTCTCTTCTCTGCATGATTATGGCTATCTACTCTGGTCATAAAATGCTTTCTGCAAAATCCAGGAAAAAGAAAGACTCTGTTTCTCAAGAATCCGCAGAATAATTGAAATTATAGATGTTTTTACCCATACATACTACATGGCTTTACAAAATGATTTTATACCGCAGGGATTACATAACCAGCCTGTTTCATTTCTCTTGTAAAATCATCGACAGACATTCCTGCTTTTTCTGCACCAACTTCCACTGTAATGATTCCATCCTTTACCAAAGTTGCATATGCACGAATCTGGCCTTCACGCTGACCTTCCACGCGTTCTTCATTCAATTCATCTGCCATTAAAACACGTAATGCCTCACACATTGTCTGTTCACTTCCTTTCCATTTTTGCACTTTCTCCATGTTACTGTTTACAATAACCTGAAGCACAACATCCGCAAGATTCTTTTCCCTCTCTGTAAAAACGCTAACTTCCTGCAGATACTTCCACATCAGCGATTCATCCAAATTGTCAGTCAGTGCCTTGAGCTGTACATGCAAATCCATATCCAGTTCCGATGATGCAATGATCTGCACCGGGAACATCACACCACTGACATAATAGATTCCGGCTGTTTCTTTCCTGCATTCATACCCATCACTACTTAATTTCTGAAGAAGCTTCACTGGCTTGCGGTCTCGAATCAGCGTAATGGTAATCTCCTCTGCCGGAATCTCATCCACATGATTTGGTAATACTTTAT
>ERZ1034873.149-NODE-149-length-41952-cov-24.218989_pt1 | contig 41952 bp, 76 predicted proteins | sample MGYA00520689_ERZ1034873 | MGnify/ENA primary metagenome ERZ1034873 (study PRJEB33766, sample SAMN09781722) | gut metagenome | biome: gut microbiome | host: Homo sapiens | place: Madagascar | study: EMG produced TPA metagenomics assembly of the PRJNA485056 data...
AAATATAAATGATAAATATTATAATTCCTACTTATAATAATAAAGATACACTAACAAGAACATTAAGCTCTATTTCTGCGTAGACTAATTCTAAAAGAATTATTACAACAGTAATTGATGACTGTAGTTCAGAAGATATATCTGCTATTATAGAACTCTTTAAAAATGTGATAACTATTAATTGTGCGAAACTCGAAAAAAATCTTGGAAAACCCGGGCTTGTCCGACAATATGGTATTGACCGCACTAATTGCGACTACATCATGTTCCTCGACGCAGATGATGTGCTTGCTCCAAATGCGGTAGAAATTTTGAATAATGCAATTCGACGAGATGGATATGAGTATATCAACTCGGCTTTCTATCAGCAACATGATGGAAAATTTGACGTAATTCCGCCCCATCAAATTACTTGGCTACATGGGAATATTTACAGTAGAAAATTTTTGGAAAAATGGGATATTCGCTTCGACGATAGATTAAATGAAGATGGAAGTTTTAACTTCAAATGTTTTTGGCTCGCAGAGAAAAAGGGCATCATCCAACAACCAATGGCTTATTGGCTAGAGAATAAAAAATCATTAACTCGCAATAAAGATGATTTTATGATTGATATTGCTGGCGATTATGTAAATACTTATGCTGATGCGATTAGATTTGTAGTTAAAAAAAAGCCAGAAGTGCTAGAGAATAAAAAATTCTTGGCTGATTGTGCGGGAAAATTAAGTTAGTTTCTTGAAGTTTTAGATGCGGAAGTCTATTATAAAGGAGAATCTTCGCCCGCGGTAGAGCAAGGCATCGAAGGATTTGTTGATTTTTGTAAAGAGAAGAATATGATTGATACTAAGTTTCTGAATTAGTGTAATTTTAATTTTAATAAGTTTTCTATCTTTCCATGTTCGATTAGACAGAATGGGTTGATTACTTATTTGGAACATTTTGGGATTGACTATGAACCGTGGTTGCGGGCAAACTGTAAGTTTTTGGAGGGAGCGAAATAAATGAAGCCTATTGTTTTTTTAATTAATGGGGTTGGAGGCTCTGGGAAAGATTGTTTTGTTTCACTCTGCTCCAAATATGCAGAATGTGCAAACTTATCCACTATCGACCCAATTAAAACCTGTGCGAGAATGCTGGGATGGGATGGGAGTAAAGACGAAAAAAGTCGGAAGTTTCTTTCTGATTTAAAGGATATGGCAGAAGAAAATTTTCATACGTCTTATAATTATGTTCTTGATACATTGCGAGGGCTTGATGGAATTGTTGATTTTGTTTTTATTCATTGTCGAGAGCCTAAACAAATTGAATTATTAAAGAAAGATTTTAATGCGATTACAATATTGATTGATGCATCAGACCGTGTGCCCGCGATATTATCCAATCATGCGGATGCAAATGTTTATGATTATAATTATGACTATATTATTTCAAATAATGGAAGTTTGACAGAACTGGAAGAATCTGCTAAATTATTTATTAGTATCTTTAAAAAATAATACCTCGCCATAGTATCCAACAAATTATTATGTTGAGGTGTATTAAAATGGAAGAAATTATCGAGTAGCTGAAGGACAAAATTAGTGGTAAAGAGGTTAATACAATAGAGGAATTGATTGAAGAAATTACTAATACTTAGGAATTTGAAATTATTAGTGATTGGTCTATTGTATTATTACTCGAAAAGTTTGATAACTATAGTTTTGTCAAAGAGAAAGTGGGGTTGATGAAAGATGAAGTTATCAGACGAGCAAAGAGCTGTTATGGAAACAACAGAGAAACAAGTTGTCGTCGTGGCCGGTCCGGGTTCGGGCAAGAGTAGGGTTCTGACTGAACGAGTCAAATGGTTATTGGATAGTGGGGAGAAACCGTCAGAAATTTTTGCCATTACATTCACAAATATGGCTTCTGATGAAATGAAACAAAGGCTCGGATTGCGGGCTGAGGGATGTTATATTGGAACCATTCATGGATTGGCAAATTATATTTTATTACGGAATGGTATTGATACTTTTAACTTTATTAAAGACGAAAATTTTGATGCTATGTTTGATGCGATTATTCGTAATCATTGTAAAATTCCTACGGTAAAACATTTACTAGTTGATGAATTTCAAGATACTGGAGAAAAAGAATATGATTTTCTTATGTATACTCTCCGCCCGCAATGTTATTTCTTAATCGGCGACACACGGCAAAAAATTTATGAATTTAAGACAGGAAAAAGAGATTTCTTTCAAGAGCAGTTAGATAATCCTTTTACGCAAGTTTATGAGTTGAAAGATAATTATAGAAGTTATAAAGAGATTACGGATTTTGGGAAGAAGAAACTTACTGGCGTGCCGAATATTTATTTTACACCGACACACTCGATTCGCGGACGCGGTGGAAAAATTATCCAAGAAGATTTCACATGGTCTGCTATGGTCAAATATTTGACTGAATATCCCACTTATAAAGACTGGTTTATTCTTTGCCGGACTAATGATGAAGTTGACAAAGTAATGAGTTTTCTCAAATGGGCCGGTGTCCCCGCAATTACATTTAAAAAGAGTGAGACAACCTTGGCTGAAATAAAAGTGAAAATGGAGCAAGAAGCAGTAAAAGTGCTTACCATTCATCAGTCAAAAGGTCTTGAGTCAAAATACGTTATGACTTTAGGTATGAGATTTTATAACGCTGAAGAAAAACGTATTAACTATGTCGCAATTACGCGGGCCGAGGATATGGTTATTTGGTTTGAAAAATTTGATGAATTTAACAAAAAGTCTTAGAAAAGGAATGCTCAAAAACAAAAACAAAAAATCACGGAAATGGCAATGGAGGAATGGGGTTGAATCTATTGCCATTTCTCCTTTTATATGATATAATATATATATGAAAGGTGGTAAATAAATGAGTATTATTATTGATGAATTTGATTTTGAAAATTTCGACGCAATGAAATACTGGAGCACCAAAAAGGAAAATCTCCAAAAGGAACTGAATAATATGGTTTATAGCGGAGATTACTGGTTGTCCCGCAAAATGGATGGAAATTGGTTCTGTATTATTAAAGATATGGATGGGAATTTGTGGACTCGCCCGCGGAGTAAGAATGTGAAGGGTGAATATCCGAATAAGATTGGTCATATCCCGCATATTGCGAAAGCATTTGATAATGTTCCTAATGGAACAGTATTACTGGGTGAAATCTATTTGCCCAATAATGAAAAATCAAAGGCGGTTACTACTATTCTTGGATGTTTGGAACAGAAAGCTGTTGCTAGACAAGAGAAGGGGGAAAAACTTTGCTTCTATATTTTTGATTGTTTGGCTCATAATGGAAAGAATATTAGCGGACAAACTATGGAAGATAGAGTTGGTGTTGCAGACTGGCTTTATACCACCACGCATCTAAAAGATTCTCCTTATATTTCTATCGCTAAATATATTCATGAGCCAGATAAGATGATAGATTACATTGCGGGCGTGCTGATGGCTGGTGGTGAAGGTGTCGTTATTCAACGAAAGGATAATGCTTATGAGTTTGGTAAGCGGACTGCACATCATTCGCTAAAAGTTAAGCAAGAGCTCAGTGATGATGTTGATTGTTTTATTACTGGTAATTGGAAGCCCGCAACGTGGGCTTATACGGGTAAAGAATTGGCTAATTGGAGTTATTGGTTTAATGATAAAACAAATGAAAAATCTAATATCAATTACTACGATGATTCACTTATCGATGCAACGTGGACTCCGATTACTAAAGGTGCTTATCATGGATGGGCGGGCAGTGTGGAGTTCGGTGTGTATGATGGTGATAGGGTGGTACCTATCGCTTGGATTTCTAATCTTCCAGAAGAAGTTAAACAAGGAATTGTCGAAGAGCCGGAGAAATGGAAAGGACGAGTGGTTAAAATGACCGCTATGGAGCGGGATAAAAAAAGTGGATTTTTCCGTCATGCGAAGATTGCGGAATGGCGTAGTGATAAGTCCGCGGAAGATTGTAAGTTAGAGGATATTAAGTAAGGTGATTTAATGCCATCAAAAGGAGAACAATTCATCTCCAAACTTCTCAAATAGTCCTCAATTCCATACGAAGCAGAGAAAGCCATGTGCGGATTAAAGCATGATGGCTTTTCTCTGCGTTTTGATTTTTATCTCCCCGCCCGCAATATAGCCATAGAATTTGATGGCATCCAGCACTACAAACCCATCCCTCGATTCGGAGGAGAAGCTGGCCTCCTTAAACAAAAAGAAAACGACCGTCGTAAAAATTGTTTTTGTCTTGCCAATAACATCTCTCTCTACCGCATCCCTTATTGGGCTATCACCCAAATTCATACCGCGGGCGAACTATTTCAACCACAATATCTCGTTCAATCTCAATGGCATAACGACCGCATTTGCCCGCCGAATGGTTTTTAACAGTTTTTCTTTTATTTTAAAAATCCATACATCACTTATATTAAGGAATGTTATTCGCCGAAGGAGGGATGACAAATGGAGAAAAGGCACCCAATCATTGACCCAGATTAGCGTTTTATAATCAATCCAGATAATCGTCGAATTATGACCTCGGCGACAGACCTTAAACTGATTTAGGGGGATTAGGATAGTGAACGAATTACGTTTGAAATTCCCGCATTGGTTGAAGGGCATCCTATGATTGAGAGCGACCGCATTGAAATTCATTTTGTGAATATTGATAGATAGACAAAAGAAGAAAGTAAGGATGTTTATTTCGCAGAAGATGCTTTTGTTGATGGCGATAAAGTTGTTTTTAGCTGGTTAATTTCTCACAAAGCAACGAAATTTTACGGCGTTTTATACTTCCTCATTTCTTTTTGTTGTTATGATGAGGCTGGAAATTACACTTATCGATGGAATACTGAAATTTGTAAATTATTAAAAGTTGGGCCGGGATTGGACAATAAGCCCGGACTTGTGGAAGAATACCCCGATGCTTTCGAGCAATTAAAGCAAGAGGCTGTTGATGTTGCTACGAAAGATGTTGTTAAATTCACACCGCAAGAGTTAACAGATGAACAAAAAAAGCAAGCGAAAGAGAATTTAGGAATTAGTGATGCTGACTCCAAAGTTCCCGACCCGGTTGCTGGAGATACAAATAAAATTTTAATGGCTACTTCTGATGGAGACATTTCTTGGGTCGATGATATAGTCATTGACGGCGGATAGGCTACATTCAAAGTATAAATGATGAAAGGAGGGAATCCAAATGGCTGATACGACATATAATGCTAGAATTATACTGCGTAATGACACGGCCGAAGCTTGGACTACTGCGAACCCGGTTTTAAAAGCTGGTGAGGCCGGTATTGAAACTGATACGCATAAGTTTAAATTTGGCGATGGCACGACCGCGTGGAAGAATCTGGATTATGCCGGTGCCGATGAAAAGCAAATTAAAGCTTTAATTGCGGCTGACGAAGATAATTTCACCACTGTTGTTCCGAATGCGAGCGAAACAGATGCTCAGGCTATTGCTCGTGTAATTACTGCCCCTAAGAAAGGAGATATTTGTGCGGTTAAGCGTGAGCTTGCGACTGATAAATATTCTTATACGGGTTATGTTTATGATGTTGCGGGTGAAACTGGTGCTTGGAATGCCATGGATGGCAATTACAGTGCTGAAAATGTCTACTTTACCGAGGACTTAACCTATACCAAGCAAATCGGCGAACTTCCTGCGACTGTGAATGGTTCGGGGACTATCGCCGCAACGGGTAAGAATGTTAAAGAAATTTTATCCACTATTCTTGCGAAGAAGCAACAACCGTCGGTCACGCAACCTTCGATGAGCCTGAGCGGACAACAAAATAATCAGAATCTCGAAGTTGGTTCTACGGTTAGTAAGAGTGGCACGCTGACTTGCTCGTTAAGTGCTGGTTCTTATACTTATGGCCCTGCGACTGGTATTACGGCTAAGACTTATTCAAATGAAGTTAAGTATGCGGATACGGTTAGCACAGATAATATTGCGTCTGGCACAGCGAAGACGTTGGCTTATAGCTACAACTTTGTGTTGGGTGAAACGGTTCGTAAGGTCCAATATACCGGTTCTGCGACCTATAATGCCGGTGCGAAACCGAAGGATAACTTAGGTGGAGATGCTACAGTTGCGGGTATCGCGGCTGGTAGTAAGTCTGCTACGACTACGACCATTTATACACCTTATCGTAATTTCTTCTATGGTGTGGATAATACGACTGGGGCGATTGATTCTGCGTTAATTCGTAGCCTGACTGCGGGTGGTGCTCCGTCCGCAAAGACGTTGGGTACGTTGGCGGCGAGTTCAAAGACTAATCCGACCCGTGTTATTGTTGCTATTCCGAATACTAGTTCAATTAATGTTAAGAAAGTGCTTATGCCTAGTGCTATGAATGCTGATGCCACTGCTTCGTTTGTTAAGAAAGCAGATACGGTTCTTGTCGCGGGTGCGAATGGCACGGATTTCAAGACTGCGTATAAGATTTGGGTGTATCAACCGGCTTCGATTGATAGCACTGAGACTTATGCTATTACTTTAGGTTAAGGAGGGATGAAGAATGGCTACTATTGTTGATAAGAATGCTGCCTACATGGCCCTTCCTATGAATATTAAACGAGGCAACCCGATTCCGCTTGATACTACGGCTGTATGGTCGGATTTAACGGAATTGACAACCTATGCGAAGACTGGTGCTACGGCTTATGTCGGTCAGATTTTAACGTTAGTCGCGGGCGGTAAGTGTGAAGCCTATATGATTGCTGATGCAAATGGCACGTTGACTAAGTTAGCTCAGACTACTGCTTCTGGTGATTTGGCGTCTGATGTCGCCGCGCTGTAGACTGCTGTTGCAAGCTGTTTGAGAAGTATTGAAAGCACGGATAATTCAATTGATGTTTAGATTACAGATATTGAAAATAATGGCGGGAAAAAGGCTGATATTAAGGTTAAATTATCAGATATAGACGGAAATAGCTTAGTATGTAAACCTGATGGTATTTACGTTCCCACACCGACTATTCCTACAGTTCCGGTATACACGCTAAAGAAAGATAAAACTGCTAGTTCTGGGGCTTCGGCAACTTATCATTTGTTAAAGGACGATGTGAAAGTTGGCGATGCGATTGATATTCCTAAGGATATGGTCATTGAAAGTGGCGCAGTTAAGACATATGCTACGAAAACTGCGGCCACGACTGACGGGATGCCCGCGGACCAAGCAGATAAAGAAACGTTCCCCGGAACATTCATTAAGCTGACTATTGCTAATAAGACGGGTGATAGTTTATTTATCAATGTTGGCGGATTAATTGAATATGTCACCTCTGGTTCTAAAACAGGGGACATGATTATTGTCGATGTTAGTGATGACCACAAAGTTACTGCTACTATCGCCGATAAGACAATTACTAAGATTAAGTTAGTTAAAGCTGTCCAAGATAGCTTAACTTTGGCTGATAGTGCTCTTCAAAAGGCCGATATCGACACTGGTGCAGCTAATGGCACAATTAAAGTTGATGGCACGGATATTAAGGTTAAAGGTCTGGCTGATGCCGCCTATACGACCGTTGACGCTTTGAATACTACCGCTCAAGGTTATGCCACAACTGCGGAAACCAATGCTAAAAACTATACTACTGGCCAAATTGGTGAATTAGGTAAGGTCGGAGATACCGAGACCAATCATACAGTTAAGACATATGTTGATGCTCAAGTTTCGACTATCAATAATTCGATTAGCACGATTAATAATACCGTTAGTGGTAAGGCTAATAAGGCAGATTCATTGGCCGGTTATGGCATTAAGGATGCTTATACCCAATCAGAAATTAATAATAAATTAAGTGCTAACTCAACTGCCGACCAGCAGTATGCCGATGGTATCGTTGATACTGCTAAAGAAACCTTAATTGGCACCGCGTCTGATAGTGCGGATAAAGATACCATTAAAGGTGCTAAGGCTTTCGCGTCGAGCAGCTCTAATCAGGCTTACACTATGGCAAAAACCTATGTTGATGGTCTGATTGGCGATGGGTCTAATTTAGATACTCGTATTGATGCTCTTGAGGCAACTCACGCAAAAGTTGGCGGGACTGGCGAAGATAAAGATAATTTCAAAACCGTCGCTCAAGAAGTCCAAGCTGGCATCACTGCGTTAAATCTTGATACCACTTATGCCAAGAAAACCGAACTGCCGACTTATGATGACAAGAGCATTACTAAGAATGGTAATAAAGTTGAAATTAAAGGCTTTACTGACGCCGCTGACGCTACTTTCCCGCAAAAGAATACTGATGGAACGATTCACTGGGTTCCTGCTAGCGAGATGTCTGTTGCGACAGATGGTAATGCGATTAAGACCAATGATAACAATAAATTAACACTGGTTGGTTTTGAAGAGCTTACTTTAACTAATAAATTAGGTTATTATCCTACTAAGCAAGCTGGCACAAATAAATTAGTTTGGCAACGGATTCCTGTTGATGATGTTACTTTACAAAATGACGATGGTGGCACATTAAAGATTAAAGGATATGCTGAAGCATCTACTAAGATCGGTGCTGTTCCGCGAGTCACTGCTTCAGGTATGACATGGGATTATTTATGGGACGGTAAATCAATAGAAGGCCTTGGAGCCGATGCTCGTCTCCAGCTGAAAGGTTTTGGCACTGCTACAAATGGTTAGGAGCCTCGTATCAATATTGATGACGATGGCAACCGCACCTTAACATGGGTTGACAATAAAGACGAAGCTATTGCGAATATTAACACCAAGTTTGGTGATTATTATCTCAAGACTGAAACCTATTCTAAAGAACAAGTTAACAACGCCATCAATACCAAAGTTGCTTCAACGTATAAGCCCGCAGGTTCAATTGATGCGGAAGCAGTTTCAAAATTTACTCCTGCTGAGCAATATTTGGGCAATGTTTATAATGTTTCTGAATAGTTTACTACTACAGCAAACTTTGTTGAAGGTGCTGGAAAGACGTACCCCGCCGGCACGAATGTCGTTGTCGTAAAGGCTGCAGATAATAGTTATAAGTTTGACGTCCTCGCTGGATTTGTTGACTTGTCTCCTTATGCCAAGACCACTGATTTAGCCAATAAAGTCGATAAGGTTGAAGGTAAGGACTTATCTACCAATGACTTCACTACTGATTTAAAGACTAAGTTAGAAGGTATCGCTACTGGTGCTCAAGTCAACTACATCAAGAGTGTTGATACACAGTTTACGGTTGATACTGCGGGCAAACTGACGCTTAATGCGATTGCTCCGTCGAAAATTACGGGTATTGATACTTATGCAAATAAGATTGAGACTGTTAAAGTTGGCACGACCGCTTTAACGATTACTGATAAAACGGTCACAATTCCCGGTGCTACAGCATCTGCTCTCGGTGTGGTTAAGAGTTCTTCGGAGTTGAATGGCGTTACAGTTAACGCAGATTTCACTATGACCGTCAATTCTATTTCTACAGATAAACTTGTTCAAGGAACAAACACAATCATTTGGAACGGTGGCAACGCTTCGACCACCTAATTTCAACCGTTAGGCGGGTGGATTCATCTCCGCCCGCCTAACGCGGGATTAAGCGAGGTATAAAAATGGCTGAATTAGAATTAAATGCGAGAATGCTAACAAGGGCTGACACCTTCGCCAACTGGACTAGCAAAAATCCTCTGCTTAAGAAAGGAGAAATCGCTACAGTTATTATCGAAGGTGCGAATAATACAAAGACCATTTTATTTAAAATTGGCGATGGAGCTACAAAATTTAATTCGCTAGATTGGGCGAAAGCTACTGCGTCGGATGTGTATGACTGGGCGAAAGCAGAGTCTAAGCCGACTTATACATCAACCGAAGTTGGTGCGGTTAGCTATACAAGTTAGACATTAACCGATGCCTAGAAAACTTAGGCTCGTGAAAATATTGGGGCACTTAGTGCGACTACAGATGCAGAAACAGTTTCAACATTAGGGATTTTGAAGAGTATTACAGCATCTGCTACAGATAATGATATACCTACAGCGAAAGCTGTGTATAATTATGTAAGTGCGTAGACTGGTGCGGATTCGACAATTTATACCGCAACAGGTATCAATCCGCCGGCAAGTGGAAATTTTTATTTGGGAGCAAGTAGTTCGCCCGCATATCGAGCCTACGTAAAAGAGACGTATAGTGATAGAGTTGTTCCTTATACTGGGACTGAGGTTAAGGTGGGGAGTTATGACAATCCGTTTACATTTGCAAGCGGAAAGTTAACTGCGGACACATCGAGTTCGACCGCAATTACGGCTACTGGTGTGGATAATTTTACATTATACATTCCCAATAAGTTGGCGTCACCCACATCTTCGGTTTATCGTTATTCAACATTAACATTTACAACCAAATTATCTGGTGGCCCGCAAGGCACTGGCTCAAAAGAGCAAAGTCTGATTTGGGGATTTGATACTGCGATTACTGCTTCTCTTCGCCCGCAGGATATGACTTATAATGCTTCGTTGGGGACGAATAGTAATCCGTGGCATTAGTTGTATTTAGGTAATACTTCTAGTATGGGTATTAGAAAACTAGGGGCAAATCGTTCTGGAGTGAGTGAAGCATCATTCACTGATAGTTTTGTTATTGAGCATCAAGCAATGAACCCGAGTACGGCTTCTTTGTTTATGGGCACTGGAACAATTGATTTGGTTGTTCATGGGACTTACGGAACATCGGGGACTGCGAAGACAAATACGGGCGGATTACGTATTTTTACAAATGCGTCTAATACGTCGGCGAATAATGTGAATATTATACCTATTTTCTCTACTACATCAATAGGGTCTGGAGATTCTTATCTTGGAACTAGTAGTTATCCTTGGAAATATAGTTATATTGGCACAGTTTATTCGGATAAATTGTATAATAAAGCAAATAGTGCTTATAAACGAGTGCCTGTATTCTGGGGGAATAATTCTACTACATTGCCTAGTAGTGGAGTAACTACAGATGATATATGCTACACTGTAAATGCGATTACAAGTAATGGGTCAACTAAAACTTATGTTCGTCCAAAGATTTATTATGGCTCATGGAGAGACACTGAGGCTGATTACATTGTTGACCAATCTTTAAGCGGAGCTACCCGTTGGATTAAATGGGCTAGCGGGCTTATGGAGCAATGGGTATTTATTTGGAAGGGCACTGTAAGCAGTTGGACATAGTGGGGTTCTAGTGGATTGTATTATAATGATACTACTGATTGGAAATGGCCGGTTGCTTTTAGCTCAACTCATGATGGAGTTAGCATAGATATGACGCCCATAACTACAATGAATACCTATGCTGGAGATGCTGTATTATGGGTGAAAGCTACAACTCCTTCAAACACGGGCATATCTAAAATATCTCTTGTTGGCCCCGCGAACATGACAAGGTATAATGTTCGTATTGATATTCATGCTGTGGGTTATTGGAAATGAGGTGATTGAATGAGTAAGTTATTGAGTTAGAACGGAAAGATTTTGATTACCTCGGCCGGAGCATTGGCTATTGAATCTACGGGTGGCGGTGGATATGACATCACCGCCACCGAGAATGCGGATGGGACGCAAAGCTTGGCAATTGTGGATGGGCAAGGAGGTAGTTCGGGTGGAGGTTCGGGCGGAACGATAGAAGAAGTAACAATAACCTTTAAAGGCGGAAATAATTTTTATGTTGCTGGAACTGGTTCTTCTGGTATTATAAATAATGTTCTTTATGCTTCGGGAGATACAGTTAAAGTGCTTAAAAATTCAATCGTGTTAATTACTTCAAAAGACTAGGCACTAAGTATGCCTCATATTGAAAGTGGGAATATTACTCATTGTTCGTTAGGAACTACAGAGAATATGTCTGGTTTATTAACCATACCAAATTGGCCAGCTAATCGTAGTGGTTGTCGAATCATTTGTTATGCGAATGAAGATTTTACTATTTTTGCAGATGTGGACTAAGGAGGTATGGAAATGTCATTAGATACAACAAAATCCATAAAGTCCATCACATACAATGGCACGGAAATACCTCTTGCTGGTGGCAGTTCTTCGAGTAGTAGTAAAATCACTCATGTTGCTATTTCTAATGATAGTAATAACTATGAGATACCTATAGGAATTATGTATCAAATTGGTGAGAATGAATATGAGTTTTCAAATGATTATACTTCAACAGATAGCGTTATAAATTTAAATGTGCTAGTAGGTGGAATGATATTTATTTTTATTGACCCTACGGAGGAACTTAATATATCTTGCCACTCTAAATAGAATATTACTGACTATACCGTTCCTAATACTAGCAGTTATGCTTCTAATTATTATAGTATATTCAAGATTAAAGATGAAGAAGCAAGTTTTGTACTTCATATTATAAGTGCTACAACTGCTACATAAGGGAGGGGTAAATTATGTCACTAGACACTTCTAAACCAATCTCAAAAATAACCTACAACAGTATTGAAATCCCTATCGCATCTCCGGGAGAGGGTAGCACTTACATAGAGTATACGTCCCTTGACAGTTTTGGTAGAGTATTTACTGCTAAATTTCGAGGAACAATTGTTCCAGAGTATGCATTCGCTTATTTGGCGGAATTAACTGCAGTAGATATGCCAGACAATGTAACTGCAATTAGTAATAGCGGTTTTTATCGCTGCCAAAAGCTCACATTAACAAGTCTACCTTCTGGAATTACATCACTCGGAGATTTTGCGTTTCTCAATTGTTACCAACTATCATTGACGACCTTACCCTCAGGGATTACCTCAATTGGACAATATGCATTCAACAATTGCCCAAGGCTCGCATTGACAAGTCTCCCCTCTGGGATTACTTCATTACCAACAGCCGCATTTCAGTACTGCCCAAAGATAGCATTCACGACCTTCCCTTCTGGAATGACCTCAATCGGAGATTATGTATTTAGGAATTGTTACCAACTATCATCAATAACCTTTCCCCCCGCACTCATTTCAATCGGAGATTTTGCATTTGCCAATTGTACTGGATTAGAAACGGTTAAATTTACGAGCACGATGTCCTCAATCCCAAATGGAGTATTTTCCGGATGCACAAAACTGTCTACCATTTATGTTCCGTGGTCGCAAGGGCAAGTTGAAAATGCTCCTTGGGGCGCGAGCAATGCTACTATCATTTACAATTATACTTAGAATTAAAAAGACAATAATAGTCTAAAATCATAACATCTTTTCTAGTATTACTACCTATTTATTGAATTGAGGTGATTCAATGTCCGACCAATATTTCCAAATCACCCAAAACAGCACAACAACATCTCTCCCTACAAAGGAGATTTTTGAAAAATACGTTCCACCCGCGTTAACCACAAACTTTATTGTCCATCTAACCGGCTATACTACGGCTCTCACTGCGGACAAACCGTTTATTGATATTGCCTCCGCAGTTGAGTCTGCCCGCAATGTAATTGTGGAATATTAGCCGACTACGGATTCAATTATCCATTATTATCGGTTGACAAATGCGAGTTCATCAACGATTTATTTTGCTAAAGATGAGCCGTCAATAGCTAATCCAATTCTCTATCTTACGTTAACCACGTCCAATAACGTCGATACATGGACATTTAGCTCAATGACTCCAATTCTCTACGGTTTAATGAGCATTAGTTCACCATATACTTGCTCTTTAACCTATGACCAAATTAAGACTGCGTTAGGCACAGGTGGTGCTACGGGTCAACAAGTTATCCTTCGTCATCAACCCTCCTCGAATATTACTCATTACTATCATTTTGATTACTACAATTCCACTTCGCAAGCCTATCATTTTAAATATGAAGATATAGAAAATCGAAAAATTAAATCATTTTGTATATATCAAGGCTTAACAGGTGGGATTTGGTCATATACAGAAATGGATATTCCGAAACCGTTTATTGTAAATGTTTTGGATATTACCTCTGCCCCAGTTAGTGGGCAAAATTATATCATAGATTAGAATATTCAAACAATCTATGAACATAATCAAGCTAAAGAAGAAGTATGGTTAAGATATGATTATACCGCATCGGGTTCGGGAACCTGTTCCAGAATATACCAACTCATTGAAGCTACGAAATATTCAAATTCTACTACAACGCCTTGGTATAAAGTTGTATTTTCACGGACAACTCAAACAGGTTCGGAAACATTTACTATAGATTTAACTGTAGGAACAACTACACAATTAAATTTCCAATCAAAATATGAAGCAGATTATGTTGTTTCTTAGTCCGGGTCAGTTGCTGTTTCTAATACCACGTGGAACGGAAACTACGAATACATTAAATGGAATAGCGGACGTATGGAAATGTGGCTGACGGTGAATGTGGGAACGGTAGGTACTGATAAATGGCAGGCGTGGGGAAATATATACGAAGCCGAAATTATTAAACAAGATTCAGAAATTACATGGCCCGTAGCATTTACATCAACACCAAGAATAATGGTTACTTCGCAAAGCTAGACTGCGGTTATTTGGGCTAAAACATCCAATCCAACTGCTACAAAGAGTGGGCATATTTGGTTATGCTGTGCGGGTAATGTAGCAAGACCAGAAGTTTATATACAAATCCAAGCAGTGGGTAAATGGAAATAACATCGTAGGCCGGCTTATAGTCGGCCTATTTCCATAAGTAAAACATATACCTTTTTCGCCATTTTTTACATAAATATATAACCACCATTTCTCGAGGTGATAGAATGGCAATTATTACATCTAAAAAAGTTGGCAGTTATACTGACCAACATAGTCCGATTATTCTTGAGTGGAATAATCGCACATTTGATTTTTAGGATAAGTATGTTATTTCGGTTAATAAAGATTTAAATTCATAGTTGTTAGAATTTCTGCTTGGGTCGCAATCGTATGATGGTGTCGATTTGAGTGGAACGAACTGTTATGCGGATTACATTGCGGACTGGTCGATTGATGGGGTTCATAAATCGCAAGGTAGTATGTATCTTGGTTCACCAAAAACAGTCGGTGACTCACTGAAATACCAATGGTTATTGGATTAGAGATAGACTTACAATGCGGGAAAAGTGATGTTTGGCTTACGTTTCCAAATGGAATAGGACTATAATACAGATTTATTTGTGGATTATACTACGGGCGGAACGGATGTTGATATGGTTTGGCATGAGAATACGTGGTTTTTGGCTACAAATTATGGAGCAGATGTTTAGCCCGCAAATTATATCCTTGCTTTGATTAGAAGTGAGAATGAATTTAAGGAATATATTGGAGATGCTACGAAGAAAGTATTAACCATTGGCAACCAAACTTCAGATAACAATTTTACTCTCATCGCGGGCGAACCATATGACTGGGTTAATAAATATACTTCCTATTATATCAAAACCAATGGAAGATATGAAAGAATTGGCATTGCGGGCCAAGCCCCCATATTTGAACAAAATAAATACTATAAGAAAAAATATACGGGATTAGATTATTCGCCCGCATACGTTCTTCGCACTGCGATTGGTATTATTGATGTTCAATAGGGTGTTGATGTTAATCAAAATGTTGAAATTCCAGTTAGCGACGAGGGTGAATTTACATTTAAATTAGACAATTGCGTAATGGCTGTCCCGCAAACCCTTTCGCCCGCAATGTAGGTTCAAGCATTGAAGAATATGGGTTTGGAATTTTCTCTCTCTAATCAAGAGACTGATTTTTCGAATAACGTTCATATTTAAGGTGATATGAATGGCTAATTTATTAGGCAGAACCAATCCTTACTTACACAGCCAAGGCTGGACATTTCTTAATTACTATAAAAATTATGTTAATACGAATGATGAGGTATCTAATGCTCAGTCAGTGATGGATAAAGCTAGAACTTAGTTGGAAAATTTATATTCCGAGGCTAAAATAACTGAGGGGTAGTTTTATACTGATTTTGGAGTTAAGGATAATTTTGAATGGGCATAGAAGTATTTGAAATCAAATAGTAAAAATGCGTCTATTTTCCAAATTGTTTAGTATATCATTGATAGCGAAGAAATGTATACTATTCTTTTAGGGAAGTCAAATAAAATGGATAAAGCGTCTAGTGATAAGTTTGAGAAATTAGCTTTAGAAACAACTAAAGCTATTTCAGAAGATTTGTTTGAAAGTAAAGAATTCAATGATTTAATCGCCCAAACTGCGATAAATTTAACTACTGAAAATCTACTGCGAATTGAGGAAAAATTTCGCGGGATTTCTGATGGTGCTTTCCGCGAATGGTAGAAAGGAACGTTGGGTAAAATGTTAGAACGTAGACTTATCCCTAATTCAACATAGTCTTATCTTCAAGACCGTATCGATGAAATTTTAAAGAAGTATAAGACGAATGATAAACCGATGCAGGAAACGAAAATTAAAGAGGCCGTGAATTATCTTAAAGCTTAGATGGCGAATAGAGGTATTCAAGAAGGTATCATTACTGCTGTAGCTAAGGAATGGGAAACTTATCTTGAAAGTGGAGCATTATCTAATCGTTTGCTTTCGGGCGAGGGCAATAACATTGCTGGTAGCATAAGTGAAGTTGCTCCAAATGTAGCGAAAGTGGTATTTACATTGCCCGAAGGAAGGGGTTCCTATTCTCAATATAAGGTCGCGGTAGAAGAATTTGGCACAACCAAAGTTAAACGATATGGTTCAAGTAGTGCTGTTTCCGCGAAAACTGATAACATATGGCGGGCCAGTCCAAATGGACGGGCTTATCGCATTCAGTATAAAAATTCATTAACCACTATGGATGAAGAAGAGATTATATTTGGCGAAGGGGAAAGAAGACGTCTTGGCGGGCGACCTGTATAGTTGAAATTAAATGATGAGTCGAAATTATCAACGCTGGAAGATTAGTTGCTTGCATCGGGAATATATAATGAGGAAGATTTGAAGGTATTGAGTTATTTATTGGTGAACCTAAATGTACTGAGTAATTAGACTTTAATAGATGCTGTAAATAAAAAGAGAGCGGAAGAGGTAAAACGTTCAATTTCAGGTAGATTATACAAGGCAAAACCAAAAAAAGTTAATCCCGATGAGCCAGAAATTAAACCGGTAATTGGTATTTAGCAAAAAATTTCACAAATTCTTAGTGGAGCAGTTTAGTTATTTTGCTCTGATTTCTTTGGCGAAGATAATGAACTACCAACAATGCGGGACAGGTATGAGTTTATTGTATATAAAGGGAAATATCTCATCCCTATGTCTGATATTTATCAATCTCTTTTATACTCAATGGAAGAATATTTCAATTAGGTGGCCCGCATTTGGATTACTTCACAGCTAAAGTCTGGTTATACCGGAGATATGTTTGCGGGCTTGTGGGCGAAGAAGCTAGAAGCGATTTCGAGCGAGGGTAAAGGGGCTAAGAAGGATTACCATTTGCCCGCATTAGTTGAGGCAGGTAAAGAAGGTGGTGCGTAGGTTTTCAATCTTATTAAAATAAATGGTATCCGTTTAAATATCTTCGACCCGCAGAGTTATCTTTCTAAAGGCCTAAAACCCACTTTAGCTAAATATGGCCTGTAAATTTGACTTTTCTCATTTATTGGTGTATACTATTTATAGAGAGGTGAGAGAAATGGGTAATACATTTATGTATCTATCTAAAAAATATGATAGACAAATAACTTCTTTTGCTGGTGAATATGAATTTCTTTCACCTGATTATCAAGCTTCATTTATTTATTTTGGTGTAAAATATAATAGTATTACTGATGCTTATGATAGTCTTCGAGAACGAGATATCGATGTTGCTTTAATGCGAAGACTTGTTTATTATCGTTTTTATGCCAATGAAGGAGATAAGAAAAAACTATTTACTCTTGAGAAATTCTACATTGCCCAACAAGTGAATAATCATGATTGTTTTTGGAATAATTGTCAATGTATCGATTGCCTCATGGTAAATGAAAATATGTATGGTAAAATTCTTATGGATACTCGCGACCGCCTAATATGGGAAGATAAAATGGCTCGACGGCGACCGAACCAACATATCAATAAATGGAGTTCTCGATATTTTTAATATAATAATAAACACCCGCATTATACAAAATAGCACATAGCATATAGCGTGTGGTAAAATTATTGCTTTTTGTTGATTATTTTGATATGCTATCAAGGCAGTTTAGCATAAGTCCGAGGATACTTAGAAAGAATATCGACTTAGCGGGTGTTTATCTTATATAAATATCCATACCGAAAGGAGATTAAATATGTATCAATGTTGTGAATTTGTGGACGTAAGTCAAAAAATTGAGGATAAAATTGCGTCGATGGAAATGAAATATCGGCGAAAATTCACTCGAAAACAGAAAATCCAACTGGCAGAAATGTTTCTTAGCGGTATGTTTTTTGGTATTCAGTATAATAAAGGAGAAGAATAATATGACTGAACTGGAAAAGCTGGCAATTGAAAATCGAATTAAACTGCTTGAAAGCCGTCATGGGGCGGAAAATGGCAAAATTATACGCAAGCTGAAACGTAAACTTATTAAAATGGCAGGTTAATTTTATATTAACTTGCCTATTTTGCTACTTATAATAATAGGAGGGATGATAATGTAGATTGAAGTTGATGGAGTTGGTTATGAAACTGACGAACATCCTGTCGTTCTTCTCGATAGTAGTGAAAGAAAATTTAATTTCCAAAAAAATTATGTAATTGCGGTTTCATAGGATTAGAACTCACAATTATTGACCATTAGCGTGCCGAGATATTATGATGGTATCGATTTATCCGCGAAGACAGCCAAAGTGGAATATTGCACGTCATGGGTTGATAGTGAAGGTAAGATTTCAAGTGGGTATATTACGTTAAATCCCACATTGGATGGAAATGATAGAATTCTCTATCCATGGGTATTAACTTAGCAATAGACATTTAAACCGGGTAAAGTATATTTTGCTTTACGGTGGGTATAGATGAAAAATGATAGTGATTATTCATATATTTTCCGCACACAACCCGGTGTATTTTCGGTTGTTGCGGGTATTGATGACCTTGAAATTTATTTCATATCCGATGAAATTGCGGAATTACGTAAGCAAGTAGATTACCTAACACAATAGTTAGCAAATAAAGGAGAGTGATTAAAATGGCGAAAATTTACCTTTCTCCGGCGGCTCACCTTCATGACAATTCGACTAAGTGTCCGACGAAATGCGGGGAAAATGTTCACTGTAATCAATACATGGATATTGTTGAACGTCGTTTAAAGGAGCTGGGTTTTGAAATCCATCGTGAACGCACTGGTTTAACTGGTGGCCCTGCGATTGATGCGAAAGTGAAGGATGCCAATGAGTGGAAAGCTGACCTTTACTATGTGGCTCATACCAATGCGGGTGGCGGGCGTTATAGTAAAACATTCCATTATGGCACTGCGAAAAGTAAGAAATGGGTGGAAATTTTCCACAAGTATCGTCAACCTGTGATTAACCATAAAATGGCAGTGAATAGGCAGTTGTCTGAAATTCGTCGGCCGAGTATGATTACACTGTATGACGAGTTGTTTTTTCATGACAACGCTGAGGATTGCAAATGGTTCCATAATAAGGGCGGTATGGAGGCTATTGCAGAGACTACTGTCCATGCCATTTGCGATATTTTTGGCGTGAAATATCAGGAAGAGAAAAAGCCTGAGCCTACGCCTACCCCGAAGCCTATGGAAGACCACAAGTTTAAAATTGGAGACCTTGTTGTTCTGACCGCAGACGCGATTTATGATACTGGCAAGGCTATCCCCGGATGGGTTAAGGCTAAGAAGTGGTATATTGCTTCTCTTGTTGGTGAGCGGGCTGTTTTGGGTAAGTCTGAGGATGGAAAGAATAACATCAATAGTCCGGTTAATGTGAAATATTTGGTCGCGACCACGAAAACGGAAACAAAAACTGATACAAAAACTGACGTTAAGCCCGCAACTCCGGCCACGCCTACAGTTGAAAAAGCTCCGGTTATTACCTATCAAGCCCATACTGGTGGTATTTTTGGTAAGTGGTGGGGCAAGATTATTGGTGATAGTGATTATGCTGGTGTTAAGGGTAAGGCTATCACTGCCATTAAGGCCTCCACTAATGTCGGCGTAGTGAAAGTTCGTGTTCATACCGTTAAGGGTAAGTATTATGCTTGGGTTGCGAATAACGATACTAAGCAAGGCGGCTATGCTGGCGTTTACGGGAAGAACATTGATACCGTTCAAATGACCTATGGTGGCAAGGATGGCTATGTTGTTGAATATCGTGTTGCTCCTGTCGGCAGTAATTATTTGCCTTGGGTTAGGGATTATAATGATAAGAATGATGCCGGATATGCTGGTATCTACGGCAAGCCCATTGACCGTATTCAAATGCGTATTGTTAAGAAGTGATATTGACATTACAGGCTTTCTATGATATAATAGTTATAGAAAGTGAGTGATAGATATGGCTAAGATTTCTCAAGAAAAAATTGAGGAAATTCTGCGACTGTATCGAGAAATTGGGGTTTACTCCAAAGTTGCTAAGCAAGTCGGATGTTCTCCAGCAACCGTAAGTCGATATGTAAAATTATACGATGGTTCACAATGCGGGCAAACCAAAGAAAATGTATCTGAAAAGAATATTATTCACTTTGATGATGAGGTTGTTCCCATAACTCAATTACTTAATAATGAGTATATTGAAAAATTCAATCTCACCCTTCAAGATGGTTTGTCCGCAGAGGAATTGAATGAATTGAAAGTGCTTTGGGAGGAAATGTGATGGTATATTTTAAAGTTGACCAATCACCTTATTCCAAAATGGGCGAGTGGGTTATTATGTCTACCGAAATTCTTACCAAACATTTTCCCGCAAAATCTGCTTATTCTATCATTCCTTCTCGTGTAATGGGACTTAGTTATCCCGTATATTTACGTATGTGTAGAGATAAATATTGTGCTCGACTTAGCGGAAAGAACCATAAATATATTACCCCTTATTTCCCCGAAAAAAGTTATGCTGAGTGTTTGGCCAAAGAGTTGAACACCCGGTTAACTGAAATATATAAATATACACTGCGGCCGCAGTGTAATCCGGAGTGATTGAAATGAAAGATATGCTTATTCAATCTGCGATGTAGATTGTGGGTATTTTGCTCATGCTTGGAGCTACCGCTCTGGGTATTTGGGCGAAAAATCTCGCAAAGAAATGGGTCAACGATGATACTAAGCGTCAAGTTGCGAAGACTGTCGTTTTGGCTGTTGAGCAAATGTATAAGGGTCTTGGCGGCGACGAAAAGCTGGATAAGGCTATTGACCTTATGTGTAAAACCCTTGCTGATAAAAATATCTACATTACCGACACTGAAGTTCGCACTTTGATTGAAAGTGCTGTTGCACAGTTTAATGATGTTTTCCACAAGGATGACACCACGACTGATACAACTGAAGATGTCGATGCTCTCGAAGAAGATTGATAGCCCGCCCAAGAGTTCGCTCTTGGGCCAACTATTTGACGAAAGGAGAATTTTATGGTAAGATATAAATATAAAGTTTCTTTGGAAACTAAAACAGATATTATGAACTTTGTTATGATTGCGGAAAGCCTTGCGGGCAAAGGCATTGAAGTTCTTCTTGAAAATGAAAATGGAACTAAGCATGGCAACGCATCGACACTTCTTAATGTTTGTGAAACTATTTCTTGGGATGATGTATATATTGTGTCTAGCGTAGATGTGTATATGTTGTTCCAGAAATTCATCATCAATTAAATAAAAACTCTACAGGTATTATACCATATGTATCAATCGGAGGGATGATAATGAAAATTATAACTTCTCTGAAAGGTTATGTGGTGTAATCAATGAAATTCAGAGACACAGATAAGAAAAATATTATATCTTTTATTGTCGTGGTAATTATTTTGATTTGGTATTTTTTCATTCCGGTTTCGGCCTATGCTTCAGTTATTGGTCGGCCCGCGGAAAATGCCAAAAATGAGTTTCTCAAGTTCGATGAAGGTTTGACTTACATTGATTATTCTGGTTCAATAATAAGTGAAATGGGATGCTCACCCAGAAAATTACCAAAAGAAGAAGAAGTAGTAAAGTATCCATCTGATGTTTCGGCATATGAAGTGCCGACTGTGAATACTAGCTTTAAATCCTTTACATATTATACTTCATTAAACAGGAATTCTACCCAATGGAGGCTACAAGAGAAAGCCTATACAGATGAAAATGGTTTGAGAAAAATTGAGAACTATTATCTTGTGGCGGTAGGAACCTATTATTCTTCTACAATAGGAGACCTTTTTAGATTTACGACCGATACCGGGAATGTATTTGAAATTATTGTTTGTGATATAAAAGCAAATAAACATACTGATAGTAGAAATATGTATACTAGAGGAAAAAATCCATGTATGGTCGAATTTTACGTTGCGAAAACTTTATGTAAGACTGCGAAAGTCCGCGGTTCTATTGGTGTTTTAAGCGGATTTGAGGGTTCAATCGTAAAGGTTGAGAAACTTGGTCACTATAATTGGGAATAAAGTGGTTTGGTAATCAGCTAAACATTGAATTGACTTTCGTGGGATAATGCGGTATAATATTTGTAGAGTTGAGATGGGAGATTGGCCTAACGGTAGGGCAAACGGCCGTTAACCGTTTTTGTAGTAGTTCGATTCTACTATCTCCCGCCACGGGTTAGTTATTAGTTCCTCCCTAAAAGAGAACTATTTTATATAGAGGGTTCGCATAGTGGCAATTGCAACGGTCTCCAAAATCGTAGGTGTACACCATCGTAGGTTCGAGTCCTACACCCTCTGCCATGGGTCGGCTTGGTAATTGCTCCCCTAAGAAAAAGAAAAAGAGCGAATTATCCGTTTGCGGAAACGTAAAATCCGTATATGGCAATTTGGCGGAATAGGCAGACGCGATAGTCTCAAAAACTATTGGGGTAATCCCGTATCGATTCGACTTCGATAATTGCCACCAGATATGCTGGGTTAGTTTAACGGTAGAACAGTGCTCTTGTAAAGCTCAGACGAAGATTTCGACTATCTCACCCAGCTCCATGACCTTGGTAAGTCATTAAACTACCTACATATTGGCACGTAGTTCAACGATTAGAGCCGTGGTCTTATACACCACTAATGATGGTTTGACTCCATCCGTGCCGACCACCGGGTAGTAGAACTGTTCGATTCAGTTAATCATATGTAATTAGTGTAATGGCTAGCACACTACCCATATCGAGATGTAATTCAACGGTAGAATGATGCTCTGATAAGGCATTCACGATAGTTCAACTCTATCCATCTCGACCATGGGATAATATCCCATATACCTATTGCCATAGTTTAATAGGTCAGAACACGGGGCTTTCAATCCCGCAATATCGGTTCAATCCCGATTGGCAATACCATTGACTTTATCCAATGGGTATGATATAATAGATATAGAAAGTTAAGTTGGTTCTGCCGTTTAGAAAGATTAAAGAGGAGAGAAACGGGCGGCTCCCGCCAACGAGAATTTAATAGATATTGGCCCGTAGTGTAATGGCAACATAGGTGGCTCTAACCCACCAGTTCTCCGTTCGAGTCGAGAGCGGGCCAGCCATTGACCTAAGCAAGTCATTAAACTACTTATATGCGAGTGTCGTCCAACGGTTAAGACGCGGTGCTTTGAACTCCGAGATGTAGTTTCGATTACTGCCACTCGTGCCATATATTCGCCGGGTTTTTGGTCATCCCATTTCTCCAAAACCATCCTCTTTCTAAAATCTTGACTTTAATCCAAAGTCATGGTATAATAAATTCATCAAATAAATTAAGGAGATTTGAGTATGAATTATAAAGAGATGTTGGAAGTTCTTAACGATTTCTTTGGTGAGGATGTTCTTCCCGAACGTCTTGTGAAGAAATACGCCAGCAAATACAAATCCGATAATCCTTCTGCGACAGTTCGGCAGGTATTTGAAAACCCTCGCTCGGCAATTAAATATTTCCTCATGGATGATGGTCGAACTATTTATGCGACTATGAGAGTTCATCCTTTGGAGTTGCTGTCAGATGTTCGTTCATCTACTTTTGATGGGATTACTTATACCACTTATCTGAAAATGAAGCCAATGTACAGCGGAAAGGCCGTATGTTGTAAGGATGATAAGTTTGACCTTGAGTATGGTAAGAAACTGGCCCGCACACGGATGCTGAAGAAGTATTACAAGGATAGACTGCGGAAAAGCCGTATGTTTCTGGACCATATGAAAAAGTCCTATTTTACTGATGCGATGAAAGCGAATTATCATGCGTTTAATCGACTGAAGGAACTGGATAGTGATTTGAAGGAATTGAATGGTTGAACTTTTGACTTGAGTTAAAAGTTCGGGTATAATATTTAAGTAGTAAAGATTAGCTCCTTTACAAAAGACCTAAGCAAGTCGATAAACTGCTTATATATCGCGGAGTGGACAAGTGGGAAGTCGCCGGTGTCATTAACCGGTTAGCGTGCGAAAGCCGAAAGCTAGTTCGATTCTAGCCTCCGCACCCATGACCTAAGCAAGTCATTAAACTACTTGGTAGACTTAACATGGATTTCAGACTTAAACTACAGTCGGCCCGCATAAGTTGCTTAATGCCTACCCCGGCTTAAGAGTGGGATATACTGCTTAGTGGCAAAGGCTACCTTAAAAAATAAGAAGGCAAAGCAAAGTCTAGTTAAAATCGAACATTGATAATTTAATATATTTAATTTAATTAAGATATACCTCGGTGAAGAGCGATGATTTCGTTGCCGAGAACATCCGAATGGCGGGAGGGTGTTAATTGGGATACCAATAAACTCTAAATCCTCCAATTGGCCGTGAGGTTAATTGGATAGCAGTAGTCTGTAAAGCCAAGGGTGTGTGCTAGATATATCGCATATTAAATTACTCGTGAGTAGGGTCGCATAATAGAAGCCTAAGTTAATAGCTTGGGCCGAAGATGAGTTAGAGTATAGCTTGGCCGTTATATTAAACCTCACCATAGCCATAAGCGATTGCGTGGTGATGAAGAAGAAATTCTTCTATAACTGCTTACAGAGGTTCGAGTAGCCCAACACGAATGACAAATTTTTTAACATATATATATAAATATATAAGTTCTGAATATCGGGTGAAAGTTAGTCGTAGTCAATCGACTGTAGACGGAGGCGGATAACCGCAGGGCAAGAAGTGAGAGGTCACTCCTCGTCAAGGTAGTGGTTCATTTAATATTTTAATATGGGGATGATTATTTTGGGCTTTATTTATAAAGTAACAAATAATTGCAACGGAAAAGTTTATATTGGAAAGAAAATTAAAATATTAAATGAACTACTACTGACGCTCAGACTTGTCTTTCTACTGAATGAATAAATATGAAGATATTATCTTAGTAGGGCGAAGGCCCATAGCTTAATTAAATTAAGTATATTAGATTATTGGTAAAATTTAAGTTATAATGAAAATATTATAACTTATTTTTTATTTTTGATGTATGGTAAAATTCTGGTATTACGTTAGGTGATAAAAATGGAAAAGAAATATGTTAAAAAGATTGACCTCGCGGCCCGATTGATTATCCCAAAATTTTTTCGAGAGTTTATTGGACTGGAACTTGGTAAGGAAGTTGAAATTTTTCTAGTTGATGAAAAGACAATTGGGATTCGTAAGAAAGAAGATAACGCAGACCGAGTAAAGAATTGACTTCGCCCGCAATGTATGTTATAATGTATATAGAAAGTGAGGAGAGAATTATGTCGCTGTATATTACCGGAGATACACATAATGGTATCGACATTGGCAAGATTGACAGCTTCAATGCTAATATTGGTAGTCAACTCAATCGCACTGATTTTCTCTGCGTGCTGGGCGATTTCGGAGCCATTTGGTATGGTGATGAACGAGATGATGAACTCCTTGATAAATGGGAGAATTATCCATGGACTACATTATGGATTGACGGCAATCATGAGAATTTCAATGCGATTGAAGAGTATCCTGTGAGTCATTGCTTTGGCGGGCGAGTTCAATTCATTAGGTCTCATGTTATTCACCTTATGCGAGGGGAAGTTTATTCAATTTGCGGGAAAACCATTTTTACATTTGGCGGCGCGATGAGCATTGATAAGGCTTATCGACAGCGTGGGGTTAGTTGGTGGCCTCAGGAAGAGCCATCGGATGAAGAGTATGACAATGGGCTGGATAACTTAGAGAAAGTGAATTGGAAAGTGGATTATATTTTTTCTCATACTGGAGATACGCTTTCTAATCAATTGATGTATAGTTATCATTCTTATCCAGAGTCTGTGTCGAGATATTTTGATGCACTTAAACAAGATTTGGTATATACGCATCATTATTTCGGTCATCATCATACCAATGAAGATATTGATGAAAAAAATAGTTGTGTATATGATAAGATTATTAAACTTGTGTAAAGTTTACATTGCGGGCGGACCATAAATAAAATAACCTATCCTTCCGCCCGCAATGTAAGTTTATTGATAATTTGACTTTGAATGGAGTATATGCTATAATATTTATAGAAAGTTGAGAGGAGATACTGAGATGTAGTTCAGTTGATAGAACGGGCGGTTTGGGACCGTCAGGTCGCAGGTTTAAGTCCTGTCATCTCAACCAGTGGGAAGCGGAGTTTAAGCTGTGATTTATGGGTTTCCGTGGATACGAAAGTGGTTATTCGTATCAATTATATCCGCGAGTGGTGGAACTGGCATACACTAGAGACTTTGATGTATTCTATCCACGTAAAACAGGGATACTACTATGTAATAATAGTAGAGAGTGCCTAAGAGGAAACTCTTAGAGTAGAAGCTGGCTAAAACGGCGAAGGCGGATACAGAACGCCGTGCTAAGTTTCTTTGGGTAGACTCATTTAAGTGGAATACATTAATTTTCATATATAATGAAAGGTGATAGACTTAAATGAGAAAATATGACAAAGAGTGGCTTCAAGAATTATGTTCTTCGAGCTATTCTTATGCGGAAGTTTTAATTAAAGCTGGTCGTAAAATTGGCGGAGGCACTCAACAAACCTTAAAAAAGAAAATTGTTGAGTTTGGAATTGATGTTTCACATTTTACAGGATAGAGATGGTATGATGCTCCGGGAAAAGAATGTAATTTGAAGGGGCAAGATAAAGAAAAATATTCTCTGAATGAAGTTTTTGTGAAAGACAGTCCAGTCACTCAAAAAGTTCTTAGAGGTTATGTTGAAAGACACAATATTTTAGAATATAAGTGTCAACAATGCGGATGTAATGGACATTGGCAAGACGGAATAATTGCCTTAGAAATTGACCATATAGACGGAGATAATACCAATAATGAAAAAACTAATCTCCGTTATTTATGTCCAAATTGTCATGCTTTAACAGAAACTTACCGAGGAAGAAATAAAGCCCTAAAGAATAAATGTGTAGAGAGTATACACCAGCTACCTAAATCTGAATAAGATATGGTAAAGACGTACTCCAGACTACAACGACAATTAAGTCGGCTATGGCGACATAGAGTAGTAAGAAAATCTCTCGCTGGAAACGGATTAGGGGTTCGACTCCCCTCTCGCGGACCATCGACCTGAGCAAGTCATTAAACTACTCCACTCGTAGATAGTTTAATGCTGGTAAAACACCGCACTGGTAAAGCGGAGAGTATAGGTTCGAATCCTATTCTACGTTGTGTATTTGACATATATTATATCCTATGATATAATATATATAATCCGACCGATTAGGTGATAACCGCCTAATCTATACCGCTACTTGTCCCCGAGTTATGATGGAGTTGGAGAAGGGCTTAATAGAGGGATAGACTGGTTAACTTAGCGGTTAACAGGTGCTTCGTAAGCATGGAACAAAAACATTACGGCGAAAAGGGTATAAGGATTAACTTTTGAGCAATCGGGAAAGCGGGTTGCACAGTCGGGTGAAAACCTAATCCCGCAATGGTTAGATTAAGCCATTAACTTAATCAGCGTGATGAATAATACATAAAGCCTGTCCTAATAAGAGAGGTTGCTCTAATTTTATTAAATTTATGTATATTCACGAAGTCAATCTCACGTCGGTATCGAAACATATCGAAAGAGCTAGCCGAGATTGCGAGGGCATTGGTGCCCGCCAGTTGGGAGTCTACCCAACAGCACGCCAATTCCAGTTGGATACACTGGGTGAATGAAATCGCGTTGCCGACGCGTGTTAGAGTTATCCAGTCGGCCCGGATGTAGGATATGCCAACGGCTTGGCACTCCGCCTTGAAAGCGGATACACAGAGAAATCTGGGGGGTCGGCACCTCTATCCTACGCCAAAATGCCATCGATGCTCAAAGATATTAGAGAGTAAGACAATAGCGAGGGTGTAATGGAAAGAGGCTAGTGTTTACACTAATAGGCAAATCCAAACCCCTATGTGGAGAAGTGAGAAGCTTCCCTCGATGGCTTTATATAAATCGCGGGACTGTAATAACCGTGTCGTTCTATTACAGTAGAGCGGAAAAGACCACTTGGTTCCGGGTCGAGTGGTCTTTTTATTTGCTTTGCCCGCAATGCGGGCCAGAGTATAATCTTGACTTTAATCAATAAGTATGGTATAATATTTATAGAAAGTTAAGAGAGGAGCTTGAGTAATGGATAATTATATTGTAATCAATGGTAAGAAGGCTGAGTTGACCGAGGAGCAGTTGGAGAAACTGGGAATTAAGGTCGAGAAGAAAAATCCTTTTGACCGGGTTGATAAAGGCAATAAATATTATTTGATTGATACACAATCTGACACTAGTGATGTTAGAGATGATGGAGATAATTTTGATGACCTTATGTTTAAGATTAGTAATTATTTCAACGATAAATATTTTGCCAATCAAGTTGCCCTTCATGAGCAACTCAATCGCAAACTTCTGAAATTTGCTTATGACCATAAAGCGATGGTTGATTGGGAAGATGGATGCCCTAAATACAATATCGTTTATGATGAAAAAACTAAAGATTTTAGTATCAATTCTAAAGTTTGGTGTAAATCTTTTGATGTTTGTTTTGCTTCCCATTTTGTTGCAAGTAAAGCTCTTAATGAAGTAGTCAAACCTTTCATGAAAGAACATCCTGATTTCGTGTGGTAATTGAAAGGAGAATACTTATGACCTTCGAGAAAATCATTCCCTACCTCGGCAAGAAATACGATATTGACGGCAATGTCTACGAATTGATTGCGTCTATGCCTGTGAGTAGAGAACTCATTTTTCAAAATGTGAATGATGATACACATATTATTCGTAAGGCGGAAACGTTCGATTTTGAAAACTATGTTCATGATTAAAAGGAGCTAGGTAATATGACTATCGAGGAAATGAACAGTTATGTTGGCAAGGAATATGATATTGGTCTGATGATGAAAGAACTTAGAAAACGATACACCTTGATTGGATTGTATCCCAAGAAAAAGACTGTTCTCCTCGATGCGGGTGATGGGGAAGATATGTTTGAACTTCCGATTGATAAGTTTCCGTTTGAGGACTACATTAGAGAGGAGAATTAACTATGGAGCAAAGCATTGTTCTGTCCAAGAAAAATTATAAAACTGAGGATGAATTTTGGTCTGCAGTGGCAAAGACTATGAATGTTCTCACCGAGAATGGTTATATTCTTACCTTCCGAGGTGAAGATTTCGGCAATTATGTTATTGATTTCTCGTCAGGAGATAGATATTTGGGAGAGAATTATCCATTCTGGCTTACTCCCGAGGAACTGGATGTCATTCTTGATTATCGGAATGATAAAAAAGACAATACGGACTAATATGAATTTACACCGCGGGCTTACCATTAACTTGACAAAAGATTGGCTGGCCCGCGGTGTAATTTTATTTTATGGGTTGACTTTATCTGTGATGTATGTTATAATATATATAGAAAGTGAGGAAATAGTATGACATTCTATGAGAGTTTAACTGCGGGAGCGAAAACAGTATTTGACCATGCAGTAGAAAGAGCAAAAAGAGAGGGAAAATCAGAATGGGATTGTGTGTATTATTTTCCTCGATTTGCGGATGAGAAGGAGATTTTGGAAACTCGAGCATTGGCTTGTGAAGATTGTCCTTTTAGCCAAGAAAATTGTGATGAAGAGATTTTCATAGCACGAACTGCGGATGAATGGATGAAAAAAGGACAGAAGGAGATTGGGTAATGACTGTCAATGAAATGAACAAGTATATTGGCAAAGAATATTATGCTTGCCCTCCCGGAATTACGGAGTTTCGGTTTAAGTATGAGTTGTTTTCTGTCTGTCCTGAGCGGAATATTGTTATTCTTGATGCGTGTGATGGAGAAAATATGTATTCGGCCCCGCTTGATACATTTCCATTTGAGGATTACGTTAAGGAGGAAAACTAATGGATAATTATATTGTAATCAACGACAAGAAAGCTGAACTTACTGAGGAACAGTTAAAAACACTTGGCATTGAAGCTAAAAAGAAAAGGAATAATCCTTTTGATAGCACTCCTCGACAAGTACACGTATATTCTATTGGTCATGTAGGTGTTCAAACATTTGGAAGTATGCTTACTCCAGTTGATTTGTCTATGACAGAATCGTTAGTTAATACTGCAAATTCATTTAATGATTATGATTTTGCAAGACAGTTGTATCTTCACGAGTTGCTTAATCGTAAACTATTAAAGTATGCTTGGGACAACGAAGCAGAAGCTGATACGATTATGTTTGAGAATGAGCCTAAATACTACATCGCACAGAATATTGCATTTCATACATTTACTGTTTTGGTTCAATATCGAATGAAGCGCACGGATATTTATTTCTCAAAGAAAAATGTTGCTGAACAAGCAATCAAAGATGTTATTGAACCTTTTATGAAAGAATATCCTGAATTTGTATGGTAAGAGGAGGAAATGTTGTGGATAAGTTTATTTGTCCGCATTGCGGGAAGGAATTGGACTTAGGATCGATATTTCCAGACGAGTCAAACTTTTTCTGTTCATATTGTACTAAATGTGAAAGACTTTATTATTTAAACGGTCAGAAAAAGATATACTTAGATGCCATCGTGAGAATGAAAGAGTAAATATGGTAAGTTGTCCTTTTTGTGGAAATATGTCCGGAATTCATAGCTGCTCAAAAGGAGAATATTACTGTCCAGCTTGTTATCGCTATTTTATATCAAATGATCCGATTGAGGCAATTGAATATAGCGCAATTCGTATTCCATATGATGCTGCCAATGCAGCAAAAGAATTTTATCATACAAATGATATGGTAAAATGTCCAATTTGTAATACTGATACTGAACATTGTCAATGTCTTCGTATTGCTCATGATGATAGATATAAATATAAAAGATTAAAAGCTGTTCTTGACCATCTATATCTATTTTCTGATGAACAACTTGAACATATCAAGAATCTTGAGAAATATTGGGATGCTTTTTATATGGATAATGAGTGTTCTCAGATAAGAGATGAATTGTTAAATGAATATGGAGAGGAGTATCCTTCATGGTAATTTGTCCTTATTGCGGAAATACAATTACAAGTAGTTCTACCGATGGCAGTTATTATTGTGGTGTTTGCCAAAAAAATTTTTGGAATAGTGCCACTGCTGAAACAGAAACAGCAAGATTTTATTCTCAAATCCCCTATCATAAATTTACCGATACCGTGATGAGAAGTATCCAAATTGAATGCAATGCTATTTCCCTTAAGCATAAAGATTTGGATATTGAGGTTTGTTTAGATCGTGCCATTGGGGATGTCGATTCGATTACAATCAATGGAATTAAGTTTGTGAGGGAGAAATGATGTTGCCCATTACAGACAAACAGAGAGAGCTTATAGAAGATATGAATAAGTTTTGCCGTGAGAAATTTGATTTCAATGGTAAAACACGTAATGATGCGAGTGAATATATCGCCAGAAATATGGAAGAGTTTAAGTTAGCTACGATGTCTAATTGGCAATATCAATATATGTAAGGGAGAAGTAAAATGTTCAAAGTTCAAGAATTTTATTGTGAAGATACTCCGGTCGATGAAGATATTCGTGAGGCTATTATTTATGCTAACACGCATAATTGTGCAGTAAAAATTACAACTTGGTCGGCTGTTCCTTATATCCACAGTGCTTTTACTTCAGAATATATTTTCCCCAATGAAGATTTTGATACAATTAAGAAACGTTTTATGTGAGGTGAATAATAATGAGCTTGTGTGAAAATTGTATCCATCAAAAGGCTTGTATTGCTCAATTTAAGTGCGACAATGGTCATGAGAATTTTAGTGAGCCAGAAATTTCTTGCGACCAATTTCTTGATAAAAAGAAAGTCCTTATCCCGCCATTTATGCCGATGGATTTTGCCTACTATATTGCTAATGATATGGTCTACTGGTTTCAGGTCGATGAAATTCGTTGGAATGGTGAAGATTGGATAGTGGCTGATTATGACAACTCCTGTCGTTTTCTCGCAGGTGAACTTTATCATTCTAAGGAGGAAGCAGAAAAAAGATTTAGAAAGATGGAAATTGATGGGTGATAGTTATGAAGAAATGTGAATACGGACATGGATATTGTACTGCTCCTGATACAACTTGTCCTCATTGGCAAGGTATTTTTTGTGAGTTAGATTATAATGAGAAAGATAGTTGTGAAATTTACTTTGCAAAAGAATATCGTGATAGATATAGCGATTATGTAGAAAGTTGCGGAGAGGGGAAAGATAAATAATGGCTGACGCTATTTGTAATAATTGTAAACAGTTTCAAGGTACAGCGGGAGGATATGGTTCTTGCGATCTTTATGATACCACAGTTCATTGGCAAGGTGGGGGTTGTAACTATTTTCGACTCAAAGAGAGTCTTAATAAAGATAGTCTTAGGCTGCAAGTGGTACGGGTTGCTAATATTCGAGACGCTAAAGAATTACCTTGTGGTACCCTTGTGCAAAAAGGTTATAACGCTTATCTTGTAGGAAAGAATCACGAATTAGTACCTATACTCACTGAAGATGATATTGAGGAAAGAGAGGACAAAACAATGGCAAAAGATTTTCTTGAAGAACATTTTGTAAAAGGTGCTGAGAAATGCGATAGTCCCGAAGATATTCTAAACTGGTATCGTAATCTTTACTACAAAGAAGAGAATGGAACAGAACGTCGCATTGTTGCTGAAGCTCTCAATGAGTTTTTTAATTACAAATTACCTCCACTGTTAGAGGGAACAAGAAATGAAAGTAAAAATGATAAAATGTGATATTTGCGATAAAGATATTACAAATGAAGATATTAGATACAAATTCAAACAATATGAAAACTCTTATGTTAATTACGAAGATTTTGATTTTACAAAGTGGTCAAAATTGGATATGTGCGAAGAGTGCTTTCTTAAACTTCAAGGATATACTACTGGTGAATTGCGTAAATATAAAAGAATTTACTGTAAAGACTGTAAGTATCATCATGATAATTTAATGTGCGACAGGTATCAACAGATTATGTATAACATAGATTTTTGTAGTTATGCTAGAAAGAGGGAAGATGAGAAATGACCAATAAAAGATATACCGATAAAGAAATTGTAAGGGCTTTGGAGTGTTGTTTATGCGACAATCCAGAATGTTTACAGTGTCAAAATAAAGAACTTTGTGAAATAGAATATGATGAATTGGCTACTAAAGCAATTGACCTTATTGTTCGTAAAATGGAAGAGATTGAAAGATTGAAATCAGCTAACAATGAAAAATTTCGCCAATGGGATATTTTGGCAGAAAAGACAAAACAGTATTATGCCGATTTATACAACGAAGCAAAGGATATAGTTAAGGCCGAAGCATACAAAGAGTTTGCGGAGAGGTTAAAACTACATTCATACATAATAAGTAATGAAAGCCAAACAGGAATTATTAACAGGTATTCTGTTATTACTGTAAATCAAATTGATAACCTCTTAAAAGAAATGGTTGGTGGTATGAATGGTATATAATGTGAGTTTAAATAATATCGGTAGCCTATTGCTTATTCTTGGGTGTGTAAGTAATGACGGAACTGCCGTTCTTTTTGGATTGATTGTTTTTATCTGTGGAATTGTTATCGGCGGTATTGTCGAACATCAAGCAAAAGAGGGAATGAAAAAATTGGATGAGCAAATTAAGGATTTGAAGTATAGGGTGAATGAGCTAGGAACGAAAATGGTTATGATGAATATGACGACTGTGCCCATGAAGGTTAATCCCGAACCTCCAACAGTTGTCAATCCAGTCTTTAAAGTAGATACTACAGGTGGGATGCCTGACATGAATATTTATCGCGATTGGATAAGTAGTAGTGATTGACTTTGCCCGCGATGTATGTTATAATAAAGTAAAGGAGTTGAGTAAATATGATTGAACTTACTGAAGAAGTTATTCAAAAGATAAAGGAATTGGCCTATTATTTTATGCCAAATGATACGGCAAGAGATGGATTTGATTTACATTTTGACAAACTTCTGAAAGAAATGGCAGGTGATTGATATGATTTCCTATCTTTGGCGTAAATGGATTGGTAATCACTATCCATGGTGGAAGAAAATTATTAAATTTCCTCGTAATTTCTGTAAATTCATTGGCGAATTGTGTTCATTTCTCCATAATGGTTTTCCTTACGAAGCAGTATACGACCACTATTGGTGGTTTCTCAAACAAACTAAAGCTCAATTCCAACGTTATCTCAAAAATCATTTAGGTTATCCCGGACGCGATGGGGCAAGAACGAACGAGGAATGGGAAGGCATCATCAATCAAATGATTGGATATATTGACATCATGCTTGGAGATGAAGATGACGATAGAATGCTTGAGGCAAAGGACAGATTCTTTGAACTTTATAGTAAATGGTTTTTCAATCTGTGGGATTGAGGTGGAATAATGAAAAATACTGTAATGGAAATTGTATTTGGGCATAGACTCACTGATGAAGAGCTTGACAAAATTGTTGAGTGGTTGGATGATAATATCACTGCTGATTATAGCGCCTTTGCCCACGATCGTGAATATGACGAGGAGGAAGCTAATGCCGAAGGCGAAATGTAAAAATTGTTTGCATAGAAATGTTTGCTCAACAATTGAATATTCCAATGACGCGGAAGAATATGTGGATGAATATGGTTGCTCCGATTTTTTCGATGAAAGTCAAAACTATAAGCTTCCCGTTATTCCCGATGAACAAATCATCTATGTAATTATAGCTACATGGCAACTTGGTCGAATTCTTGATTATCACATTGAAGAGCGTATCCTTAATCGACATGAAATTCTCCAAGGAGTTGTCTGGGATTGGTTTGGTAATTATTATTTTCTTACCAAAGAAGATGCTATTCAAAGAGCGGAAGAATACATGAAAAAAGGAGTAGACATCGTTAATGTTAGAAAGAGCCTATGACCGATTTCTTATTGCGGAAAAACCCAAAGAGTCCTTTACAAAAGGTTTTTATTGGTGTCCGGGTTGCGAATGTGCTATTAAAAAGACAATTGAAGAAAGTAAAAGACCAATCGATTATTGTCCATACTGCGGGCAAAAGATTCGATGGGAGTGAAATTACATTGCGGGCCGGCTATAAATTTACCGAATAATTGGTAAGCCCGCAATGTAATTTCATTTATAGTCTTGACTTTGCCCGCACTATATGTTATAATATATATAGAAAATGAAATGGAGGAATGTGTTATGAGTAGCTACGCAAGTTTCTTTGTTCGGTCGGAGAATAATCTTGTGCCCATTGGGTCTTTTTCTCGTAATTCTCAAATTTACCAATCCATTCAACATTATGCTCCATGTGAAAAAATTGGCCCGCTAGCGGAAGACTTTATTGAAAAATGTCGTAATTCCATAAAAGAGATAATCGCAGACTACCGTAGTCATCTTAATGAATGCCATAAGATGATGGATGAAGTTATTCCGAAATGCAATAATTCCCTTGAAGAGAAAATTGAGTCCATTGAGGGATATAAAAATCAAATCGATGACTGGCAGAATGAGATTGATGACCTTATTTTTGCAGAGCAATATTTTAATACTCTGCTTTGTATCATTGATGACATTCCATATGACTGGCAGGGAAGTTATAATAGGGATGAGTATATTTTCGTAGGTATCGAAGTGCCGGAAGATGTAAGCATTCCGGAGGAGTATAAAGTATGACCATCAGTGAATTAAAAGAGAGATTGGATGCCTATCCAGATGACTGGACAGTTTATATGAGATGTGAAGAATGGCCTTTTCTCACTCCCGTAAAAGATATTTACGAAGGAATTAACGAATACAAATTTTCAATTATTATCGATGATTGGGAGATGAGTGAATGATTTCTTTTATTGTCTATAGCTACAGCAACATTGGTTATCCTCAATTCATCATGAATAAAGATATTGAAGATATTAAAAGTCTTCAAGTTAGTATCGTAAGCGGAGATGAAGTCATCTACATGAAATTCCACGACGGAACCGCCTATCAGTTTGATAGCGATATTCAAGACCCCAGACTTTCAGACTATTTCGATGGAGGATATGTTCTCACTAAGCAGAAAGATATTCGTAAGTGGCTGGAATATGATGGCAAGACAGAACATAATATCAATTGTCCTTATGACAGATGGTATCGACATATGGAGGGATTTGGGTCATGAATTTTAAGGATTTTGAAATTCGTCGTGCGGGCGAGGAGAAATATCGTTTTGAGCTTGTGAAATGGCAGGCAGATACTTTCACTCATAATCGATATTGTTTTACGGTAGGTTTTTTAACCTACGATACCGACAATGGAACTTTTAGCTTTGAAAGCGTTGGGCTGAGATATATGGAACATTATCAAGAAGGCTTGAATGATTTCATTCTTCGGTGGTGTGAACTCGAAGAATTGATTATTGAGGCGGAGGAGAATGATAATGACGAATTTTGAATATATCAAGGCTATGGATATAGACGCTATGGCCAATTGGATTGATGAGCAAGCGATGTCCGCGGATGAACCGTGGTATGGATGGTTTGACGCAGTTTATTGTGATGACTGCGAATTAGAGAAATGCTATGTCGCATGGGATGACGACCTTCATGACATCACTTATTGTGAAGTGAATAATGAATGCCGATTTTTTAAAGGCAGAAAACCTTTGACCACCAAGGAAATCATTCGACTTTGGTTGGAAAGTGAATATAGTTGATGGATTACACTGCGGGCTTGCCATAAAAATGTCGAATAAATGGTTGGCCCGCAGTGTATGTTATATTATAGCCTTGACTTTAATCAATAGGTATGATATAATATATATAGAAAGTTGAGAGAGGAATAATCAATATGGCTGATGTATTGGATTTCTTTGAAGATGATGATGAAATTGAGGATACCGATTGGGACATCATTTCTGATAATTGTAGAAATGCAGAGCAAGTTAAAAATGATTGCTGTTCTCTTGGAGATTATGAGAGCGAAGATATGAACTGCGGAGGATACGCTCTCGGAACGTGTAATTGGTATTGTCCTTCGAGTTTTCAGGATAATGAAGAACTTGAGTGTGTAAAAGAGTTCCACGATACCTATGGTTGGGAAAGCTGTGATGACGAGTATGACCCGGATGGTTATGCCGGGGTGTGTAATGCTCTTGCCGATATTTACATTGATGATATGGAAAATGACCCTGATATTGAAGTAAGAGAAGTTGGCGGGCCGGATAGTAAGTTGGATAATGACGAACGCCTCATTGCTTTTCGTGCATCAATTGATGATTTTCATTATGCTCGGCAAATGAGTAATGGTGAATGGACACATAAGCGTGGTAGATGTCCGATTGAAGATATGTCGGAATATACTCTTGAAGAGGCTCCTCTTTGGATGAATGGTCCGACGTGTTATGGTGGGCGGACAAGGTATCTGGCAGTAAGGGAGATGTGAATTATGGTTGTATATCAAATCCATAAAGCTGGCGGCGAATGGGAAGATAAAAATGATATAATTATTGGGATATATCTTAGTGAGCGCAAAGCAGAAGTAGAGCGCCAGAGATTAGAAGCAGAGGAATATAAGCGTGTAGCACGGGCAGAGAAATGTGATAATTGTCCGCTATATGATAGTTGGAAACCTTTGACCAACCAAATTATTGAAGCAACAAAAAGATATTGTCCGTATTATGTTGGCATAGAAGATAGGCGTTGTTCTAATTATGAATGCAATATGGAGAAAAATTATTTTTATATATATGAAGTGGAAGTGATTGAATGAATGAGGAGTATGTTGTTCCTCTTGTAAATGTAGTTTCGCCCGCAGATGCGAGAGATTATGTGGCGAAGGCTACAGCAAAGGATTTTCCAGATAAATATGAGCTTGATGAATTGCCAGTAAAGAACCAAAAACAAGTAGGTTCGTGCGTTGCATTTTCCGCCAGTGAAATGGTTGAATATGTCAATCGATGGCAAGAAGGTCGATATATCCAAATGTCTACTGGCTATATCTACGGCAATCGTGAATACGAAACCAACAAACTTAGTGGTGGTTATTATGCCCGCCTAGCAATGAAAGTTCTCAAGAATCGAGGAGATTGTTCATATGAGTCTTTTCCGCATAATGTAAAGATGCCCAAGGCGGAAGAACTTTATCTCAATCGCGACAAATCTATTGATGAAGAAGCATATAAAAATCGTATTACCACTTACTACCGCATCAACAGTCGCTCTGCGGTTAAAGCATCGCTCCTTGAAGGCTATCCCATTATGTGTACTCTCACATGGGGTAGTGGAACCAAGTATTCCAAAGAAGATGGTATGGTTCATTTCTCCAGTAAAACCGATGGTGGACATTGTGTAATCATCGTTGGCTGGAATGATAAAGGTTGGATTATTCAAAATAGCTGGGGTAAGAATTGGGGTAATAAAGGTCGAGCAATTATCCCTTATAATGCTCCTATCAATGAGCTTTGGGGCATTACTGACACTTTCGTAAACGGCATTACTATCAAACAACCCAATGCGTTTGTTCGTTTTTGTCGTAAGGTTTGGTATTTTATCCTTGATTGCCTAGCTAATTAAGTTGACTTTTCCCGCAGTGTATGATATAATATATATAGAAAGTTGAGAGAGGAAGATGCTTGATGGCAGAGTTCGATAAGGTTTATAATCGCCGGCTCATTCATTTCTACAATCTACGTTATATCTACACTAAATCCGACATCAAAACTGAGCGAGATTATGCTAATTATCTCACGGCGTTCTTTGGTGATGGGCATTGGGGCGGAAAAGCTAATTTCTCTGCCCGCAAGAAAGCTAAGCAACTTCCGCTTACTCTTGAGGAGTATATCACGATTGGTCGATAAGGAGGAATGGCTAATGTTTTATGATGGTTTTTATTCTGATGATTACTGCGATGCTTATGCGAGCGAATGGGAGGAAATGAATGATTTCTATTGTGAATACGATGCCAGTGCTTTTGTCCGCAATGAAGATTTCGACCAGTGCTATACCGAGTCCATTTATGAACCCGCCCACGATTGAAAGGAGCAAATCCATGAAGCCTATTGGTTTTTATCACAATACTGTTCTTTACTCCTATTGCGGAGGGTTCTGTCGCGACCATGACCTTCATGTCTATTCCACACTCGTTGACCTAAAGAAAGCAATTGACCATGACCATCGAAGGGGATATTATTATGGATAAAAAGGTAATGTCTTTTGATGAGGTGATGGATGTAATTCGTTCACTGGCCCGCAGTCAAGGTTCGTATGGACGTCTTTACTATTCCATCCTTGAAATGAAGAAGAACAATCCCGAAGAGTATGCCTATTTCAAGGCTGACATTGAAGGGCAAGGGTTCATGGATATCGTCGACGTTATTATGTATTTCGAAAGTTAAAACAATTGACTTTAGCTGAGAAATCAGTTATAATATATGTAAGGTTGAGAGAGAACTCACCTACAAAACTAAATTTAAGCACCTATGCGTTAAATAGGAGAATGGAGATTTATTATGGCTATGAAGACTACGGAAGTTCAGCAGTTCGTGAAGGAAACGGTTGCCAAGCATATTGGCATCAATGACATCGGCACTGAGATTGGCCGATACAAGTATGCGGTTCCGGTCGCTACGCCCGAGGATGGCACTGTGTATGCCACTATTACCATCACGTGTACAAAGTGGAAGAGCACCGAGAAGACTGAGCCGTTCGTCCTTGAGGATGCGGTTGCGTCGTATCAGGCTGAGGAAGCCGAGAAGGCTGAGCGTGCTGAGGAGCGTAAGGCTGAGCGCGAGGCTAAGGCGAAGGCGAAGGCAGAGAAGAACGCCAAGACTGAGGACTAATTCGCCGTTGGATACAATGGCGTTTTGGATGGGCGAGAACGTAAAGTTCTCGCCTTTTCCGTTATGTGGGCCGGCCTACGATATTGACTTTAAGCGATGAGTATGATATAATATATATAGAAAGTTAGAAAAGGAGTCAATCAACTATGAATGAGAGAATTGAAAAGTGGGCAATGGCCATGTTTGACCGTGAAACTGAACAATATGAGGCCAAATACAGAGTTATGAAAATTTGTCGGGATAATGTATCTGACCCTTTTGAGTGTGAAGCCTATGCCCAGAAAATGGAGGATTGCCAGACCTATCTTAATTGGCTTCATGAGCTTCGCGAGTATGCTAATGTTTGATTGGCCCGCAGTGTGATTGAAAGGAGTTAACTATGAAAAACTTTTACGGTGTTCCTACTCAGGTTATGTATTGGGATGAAGGGGCAGAAACCTATATGGCTGGCATTGCTTATCGTGATGAGGTTATCTGTGCGATGGATGGTAGCGTGGACAAAATCTCTAATTTGATTGAATATGTGAAAGATAGTCGATATAAGCAGTTTGATGCTATTTATGAATATCATAATTGGGAAGATATTACTGCTAATCTGTGTGGCGGAAGGCTTTCTAACGGATGTCCTGTAGGTAGAATTAAATAATCAAATGGGCGAGAGTGTAAAAGCTCTCGCCTTTTTCTATATCCAAATATAATGGTCCGCCCGCAATGTGAGTTATAGTGTAATTTGAACTCACATTGCGGGCGGACCATTATTTTACTTCATAACTTAACGTAAGATATTCTCCACTTTTCAGATGATTCGCAATAAAATCGACTAACTACTCTTGCGGTAAATCGGTATCCTTTTTAAGCATTTCATCGGGAATAGGAATAACACAGTAGGTAATAAGAATAGGTTTTTCAATTAACTTGCGATAAATGGAAAAGAATTTATTCCATTCATTTAATTGCTTATTTACTTTGGTCAGCCCGCAGTGTAATCTGTTTTTTGAGAAAAGAAGTCTATTTCCGATATTGCTATAAGTTAGATAATACCATCGTTCTTGAGGCGTTTTAGCATATTTGTTATTTTTCTTAAAGTTTTCCCATTCACTTTTTGTAATAACAATAATATCAAAAAATCTCTTCGGTAGCATCAGTAATTTTCCCTTCCTTCTTATCTTGCTCGGCTCGCCAACGTCTATATCTCCTTGAAACCGTAGATTGCGAAATTCCCAATAACTTCGCAATTTCAACCTATGTTTTGCCCGCAGAAAAGTATTCATCTAATACTTCATCATCAATGCTACCAATTACAGTAGGTCTACGTCCGTGGGTTTTAAAGCCATAATTTTTCTTTTGAGTATCCATGTTGATGATGATGGGGCTAAGTAAAGCGAGAAGTAGAGGATTAGATGACTCCTTATCAGGTAGCTCACTTAATACGCCGTAGTTCATAATTGCTTCGATGAACTAACGTTTTAATTCGGGGTCGGGAATATTGTTATACATTTCAAGCCAGTTGCCGTGGAATACAAAACTTTCAAACATTATAAAATCCTCCATTATTCAATGTGAATATTTAATTCACTATATTTATATAT
>ERZ1034873.155-NODE-155-length-41338-cov-48.922559_pt1 | contig 41338 bp, 66 predicted proteins | sample MGYA00520689_ERZ1034873 | MGnify/ENA primary metagenome ERZ1034873 (study PRJEB33766, sample SAMN09781722) | gut metagenome | biome: gut microbiome | host: Homo sapiens | place: Madagascar | study: EMG produced TPA metagenomics assembly of the PRJNA485056 data...
ATAGTAGCCACTTGAACCAATCTGAGCAGAGTCGCCACTTGAACCAATCTGAGCAGAGTCGCCACTTGAACCAATCTGAGCAGAGTCGCCACTTGAACCAATCTGAGCATAGTCGCCACTTGAACCAATCTTAGCAGAGTCGCCACCATTATCATTAAGTTCTCCTGTAGCCTTAACCTTAGATGGTGATGTAACATCTTTTATCCATTCAACTCCAAGTTTGATAATGTCTGCAAGTTTTAACTCAGCAGAAATCTTGATTTTAGAAGAACAAACCTTAGTCGAGTTTTCTTCTTTATCAATCTTGCCTGACTGTTCTACCTTAGCAAAACGTGAAACCAGCATATCATAGTGATCCCAGACTTCCAACGGAGACTCGCAAGCATGGAAACCTCGCTCACAGCATTTGATGTCACCATCCATTTCGTACTCTTTGCCGACTTCATACTGGAAGCCACGGCATTGCATATTCTCATCGAATCCCTTGTAGGATATTATCTTATTTTCTTCCATTATTACTTACTTTATGCCCGAAGGCGGTTAAACACTTAATCTTCTATCTATTGCTTTTATCACTTCTTGTATGGAAGCAGACTCATCGTTGGTTTTTGCATATCGTCTTTTAAATATTGCTAACATATTTCTAAGGCGAATAAAATCCGTTCTCAATAACTTATCATTGCACATACCTACACCTCCATTTCTGAGTTGATTCCTAGACCAAAGGAAAGGTGCTGGAGTTCGTGAACAAAACTAATACTAGCAAGATTATGTCTGTCTAGACCTACACACACCAAGAACTCACCCAAAGTTGTTATATCTTTTGTTATATACAGATAAGCTCTTTTTGTTGGTAATCTATACCAATCATAGCCATCATTCTTCCATCCATTCTTTACTAGAATCTCAGGAGTAAGAGGAATTGGAACAATATCCTTAACCCAAGCACAGCATTCGGCTAAAAGATAGCCTTTATCACCAAATTCCACACCTTCGATATTCTCTAAGCGGACAACACCTTTCAGAACTGTTCCATCGCCTAACTTCAAAGTCTTTGATGGGTCAGATGATGTTACTCGGTAAACAACATCTTTGGCAGTACCTATTGGCACTCCATTTGTCATGACCAAATCTCCTGGAATATATTCTATATCCATACGCTTTACTTCATTAAACTAAGTTCGTTCTAGCCCAAGCTTCTGCCTTTGGCTTAGTCTTGAACTGTTTGTTTTTTACTTCATGCCAAACTCCATAAGGAGTGGTTTTATATTCGATGAGAAACAAACCTTTCTCAATTTTGACTATTCTATATTCAAAATACATACGCTTATATTTTTAAATTGCTATCTAATTGCAAGCCAAAAAGAATATGTTGGAGTTCATCTACACATTTTATCATAACAGTATCGTCTTTTCCGTCATTGAAAGATACTCCGATAATTCCCAAGAAATTATTATATCGCAAAGTGAAAGGGTATTCTTGGTGTTTATACCACCTATGCCCAAAACATTCTCCTTCAGAGCGATAACATGTCCATCCATTCTTTTTAAGAAACTCTTCCCAAATATGAACGTGCATAATATCATTTTGACAAATTTTGCCCAAGCTTTGCCCATCAATAACTTTCAAGTCGTAAGAATAATCTATATTGAACGGATAGATGCTACAGACAATACAAATAAATCCGTGACTATAAACTATATCGCCCACCATATAACGAGGTGGCTTTCTAAATTCTTTGTGTGCCATACACTTTAATCTTTGCTATTAATGAAATCCTCATACTCACCAATCGTGATTTCCTTGAAATCAGGATTTTTCTTCTCGGCTCGAATGCTATCATCGAAGAAGGCAAAGTAACGGTCATTGCAGCGGAGAAGCTGAGTGATGGAGAAAGCACCCACTTCGCCGATGCTTACACCAAGTTCCTTCAATATATCGAAATGGCTGGTGACAGCCTTGTAGGAGGCAAGAACGGCAGCGATAGCCTTACCCTGCTTGCAACGCTTGTTTGGCTTTATTGCTACGTAATGACCATCCTCAAACATTCGGCTATCTATCTTTCTCCATGCCTTTTCATCCAATGTGTCGAAACGCTCAGATGGTACCCAGATGGCGGTTATCAGATACTCTCGCAGCAGACTGCGGTTAGGCTGATAGCCTTGCCATTTCTCAAACTCGAAGCCTACAGCTTCTTCAACTCTTTTCATGTAGGCTTGATGCTCTTCAAATTCTGCATCTAGAATACTCTTAATTATTTCATAAGCCTTTGTCCCTTGTTTTGCTTCGTACAACATACGCTTTACTTTTTATAGTTACTATTCTCCTTATACCCACCACTTACAAGCCATTGACCAAATTGTTCAAGACTTTCTATGTTATTTATAAGACTCCATTTGTCACCTATATCATCAGTTGTGTAGGCTATAAAAGTCTTATGTGTGAGCACATTCCAATAGATTTCCAATCTGTGTAAAATTGTTTTTCTAAAATTATATTTTGCTGCCATACGCTTTACTTTTTACGATGATTAAACTTTTTGATAGCATCCATCTTTGAAGCTGCCATAATCTTCACACCTTTGATGGTAAACTCATGCTGCGCCTTTGGCTGACACTTCTGCTTATCAGAAGGAACACTTCCTTTCGGCACATTGAATCTAAAACTTGGGAGACCAAAAGGGAAATCACTCATTTGGTACTCCATTTCTGTTTTCATTCCAATCATTGATAATAGTCCATTCATACGCTTTACTCCTTAACTGCTTTAAAGATTACATCCTTTCTATCAGAACGTATAAATTTAGAGCATTTAATCGTTGAAGAGGCACAATAACCTTTATAAAAGAAACACCCCTTACAGCTATTTTTCTGCTCGACAGCTTCAATAGTAATCTTTTCTCCATCTTCAAGAGTTATAGTTACTCTTTCTCCAACTTTAAACTCTTTCATTGTTCACCTCCTTCTTTCTTTGGTAGTATATCAGATAGATAAGCCCACTTAATGATTTGACATCTGCTAATCGAATGTCTCCAAGATTCCTTAGACCAAAGAATGGATTCCTTAAACTGTAGGTAAGCATCATTATCAAAACCAAGGGTAATAATATCGCTCTTGCTCTTGTCTGGCTCTTCTGTGTTTGAATGCCATAAATTCTTTAAGAACTCATTGATAGCCCACTTAGCACCTAGTCCAATAGCTTCTTTGATGTCCTCTTTGTAGTACATTTCTTCCTTAGCATCATTATCGAAGATGACATCTTTGCCATTTAACAGAAACCTATCTTCATAGATTTCTTCCTTTGCAGCTTCTATTTTCTTATCGTCTATCATAATCTACCCTTTCTTTTTCTAAATTTCAGTTGCCACATTCAGCAAAGTGCAATTATCTTCTTCACACCCTTCTGAGGTGTAATGTTCACAATCATAGCATAAAGCTATATTCTTTGCGTCTATCATAACTACTTATTTTTATATTTTACTAATCTAAAATTCTCCAGCAACAAATACCGTAAGAATCTTCTACAACATTATATCCATTAACCAAGCCAGATAATATATTTCTCGCTTGTAGTAGATTTGTATCATCGGGATGATAGTCAAGACTTCTATTTATTAATGCTAAACATTGTTTTAATCGAACGTCCATTTATCCCTCACCTCCTTCCCAATCATCAGTCGTTCCTAGTAGATGTGCTGTCTCTTCGTTGTAAGGGATACAATACTTACGACTAAATCCGATACAACGAAAAGGATATTGTGATTCTTCTTTATAATGAGAAAAGAGTTCAGCTTCCCATACATCATCTTTCTCATTTCGCCCCAACACTTTATCGAATGGCTTAAACTCGCACTTTGGCTTCAAGTCCACAATCTGTTTCTTCTCAGCATCCCAAGCCTTGCCTTCCTTTTCGAGAGCATCAAAGAGTTGTTGTTTCTCTCCTTCTGTGGCAAGACGAATAGTATAAAGATTCTCTTTAAAGAAACTTGTTTTATATCCGATATTCAAGGCTTTAGTAGTGTTTAAATTTAAAACTACAAACGAGTAATAACCGTCTGATAATTTTGTTTTACCTGATACGATAAATACATTTTGTGTATTACCAAAATCAGCAAAAGCTACATCCCCATCCTTAAACTCTGGCTGAGTATTCTCAATCTCCAAGGTTTGACGATTGAGTTTACCGCCCAACTTTCTCTCGATGATGCTGATGTAGGTTTTGGCGGCATCATCGTTGGCTTTCTCAAATACAGAAGTTAACATTTTGGTTTCTTCTTTATTATAATCTTCTACGTTAAATTCTTTCCAAAGATAATGCTTACCTTTAAATCTTGTGTAGGTATCATCCTCAAACTTTTCAAAGATAATATGCACATTATCTTTACTAACCAAGACATCGCCCTTCTTCCAAGAGAACTTCTCCCAATCACGCATTTCCTTTGATGGAAAGATGATGCATTCTCCACCATCATACATTTTCCCATTTTGCTTGACCGAATGATTATAATTGTCTTCTGAGCAGAAGTATACTTTATTTTTGTGAACGATATTAAAGGTTATACAGCCAAACGTGGGACTATAAAATTTAAGTCCAACAGGCTTATCCTTCAAGATAGCCGCTATGTTAAGTTCTTTTTCCATAATCATTAACTTGCCTTATAAAGATTAAACCATACCTTGTTGCTCTGCTTATCCTTATAAACATTACCTTCAAGGTCAAAATAAACACGCCTCTTTTGATTGAACTTCTTAATCATTGGCTGATTATTCTTGTATGTAGTTACATCATACTCAATTAATGATGAGCCACGTTCATTCTTTGTTGGAGGATAACCTGATTCTCGAATAAAACGTACCTCAAATTCTTTATTCCCTATCTCAAAATTTGCTGTAGCCATATTACTTCACTCTTTTGAATTGAACACTCTTTTTATCTTTTCGCTCATTAGGTGTACACTTAATGAGCTTGCAGACATCTATATCTAAATATCTTTGATAATCACCGATTGAACTATGCTTGCCTTTTGGAAGCCATATCTCCTTTCTGTAGATGAACAAACCATATCTTGGAATATCCTTTATATCTACCTTTTGCGTAAGTTCTTTTTCCATAATCTACACCTCCTTTCCTACTGCGAATGCACACACGATGCAGAAAATCATCAGCAGCGCAAGCCATACGTGAGCGACCATGAAGGTCGAGAAACCATATCCACCGATGATAGCTGCAACAATCAGCAGTATCATCATTATAGAGTGCTTGTACTTCTTCATCTTACTTCACCTCCTTTCCGTTGTCGGCAAAGACCGCCTTGTAGCTGGAAAGCTCCATCTCGGTGTGAACCATCTTCTTGTTGTAGCTATCTCGTTCAGCCCTAGCCTTTGATATAAGGATAAAGCTAACGATGAATGAGATTACTACCGTTACTACGATAAACAACCAAGGCAGCTTGTGTACCGCCTTATTGATTGCTCTTCCCAGGTTTCTCAGGATAACCCAAGAATAAACTCCGATGAACACTACCGCTTGCTTGGTGGTAGCGTTAGTAACTTCTGCGATATTACCTTTTTTTTCTACCATAATCGACTAATTTAAAAATATTGGTAATCTTCTGAAAATCTCATTATCAGGAGTTTTAAACTCCTTATCCCATGTTCGGTAAAGAACATTGAGATTCAGTTTCTTGGCGATGTATTTATAATTATTCTCAAACAAGTCAACATGCTCCTTGAAAACATATAGACGATTACTCTTCCTTGTACGGATGCTTTCTCCTATGTCTTCACGAAGATGTGCAGATGCGTATTTAAGCTGTTCCCAATCTCCCTTTGTCTTTGGCGCAAAGTTGATACCATCCAAAAAATTATATCCAAAGTTGTTGATGTTAAACACAAATGCGCTACCAGATGTATAAACGTACACATTTTCGACATTTGGAAACTGTTTTTTAAGGTTAAAAGCAAATCTATCTATGTTAATATTGCTCATAAACGGCTCGCCACCAGTAATACAAACGGTATGAACTGTTTTCATTTCTTCTACTGTAGCTACAGGAATTTTGTCTATATCGTACATCTTATTACAACATAGATTGCATTTGTGGTCGCAGTTATCAAGAATCATCAAATGCATGATTTCTGGTTTCACTTTTCTTTCTGCCATAATTCTAAAATATTACATTAACAATGTTTTGGTTTAAATTATATGTGACAATCATACATCGTTAGAAGAGTGTCAGGAGGAAGTGATGCAAGAAGTTGTTTCACTTCTTCAATCCACACATCTTCATCCTTTTTGTCTGTTACTACTGCAAACCAACCAATTTTGCCACACTCGTACCATTTTCCGTCTTTAACAACTGCGAATGCTGATATTTCTTCTACATTGGATATATCCTTAATGCGAGCTTGGTCGCAACGACCTTCTGCCTTTAGTTTCTTGAAATAGTTAATGCCTTCTCTTGAATAGAATGTAGGAGCAAATTCTGGATAGAATAATGGAGCATCCATTGATATCTCCTTTAATTTAAGTCTTCCAGCATATCTACCACCCATCTGATACCAATCCCATTTAGCATCATTATTATAGGTGCGCCAAACGCTGCCGTCCTCATGTATCTCAATATTCTCGCTTCCTTCATCTATATACATACGATAATATTTCACGGCATCCTCGTACATCTGTTCGTCCGTCCAGTTAAGATGTTTTGGAAATTCGTTCTCGATATAATCTGCATGTTCCTTACTACAGTTGGCAAGATATGCATCTTTATCTTGTAGGAACACATCATAGTAATTCTTTTTGTATTCCTCAATCTCCTTACGTTTCTCGCTAATAAGCTGCTCTTTTGTCATGTATAAATGCATAGGCAGCTCTAGATTTTCATCATATTTGGCGAGTTGCTTCTCAGGCTCATCACCAATTACCAATGTTAAAAAATGACTCATGTTTATCTATATATTAATTCGTTTTCAATTCTAAAATTTACTTGGTTCGGTTACACCAGTTATCGGTAGATTTCCAATAACCAGCCATCCATATTTCTTTCTTTGTCGCATTAGGGTGCTCACTGAGCCATTCCTCTGCCATTTTACTTACGTCTGCCATTTTTGTCTCGTTTTGATTCTTTTTCAAGCTTTTGCTTTAGCTTTTCAAGAGGCGATTTTTCAATATCAACACCCTTTAAGCGGCAATGTTCTTCGTAGGATATTGCTTTTCTTCTAGATTCCTCATCTTCTTTCTTTTGTTTCTCAGCTAACTTTTGAGAATAAATTTCAGCTCTCTTTTCATAAAGCTTACACATGTATTTTTCGAGAGCAATAAAAAGTTTTTGAGGATTCACTGTCTTTCCTACATAGATTTCTCCATTCTCACCCATAGAAAACTCGTAGAAGAATCTAGTTAGTTCACTAGGCGTAAGGTGATAGTATTCTTGCCTGATACGCTGAGCGATAGCCTTGAACTGATAAGGAGTAGTTGAGTCGATAGCACCAATAACCATGAACAAGTCGATTAGCATCATCTTAATCCAGAACTCGCTTGCACCATCTTTGAAGTACTTATCAATCTCAACAAAGGACATACCGCCTCTAGCGACAGAATCATATACAGATGTAATTGCATCTGTTCGATTTTGCAGAGTAGGATATTTATCCAAAAATAGCGCATATTGTTTGCCATATTTTGCTACCGCTTGGCTGCATTCAGTCGGCAAGGATTGAACTAATTTTGTTGAAAGTTCGTTGCTGTTGTTCATAACTGTTTACACCATTGTTTTTAGGAGCGTACAACCCGGAATAGTTGTTTCCCATAGAATGCTCAACGATAACCTTTGCGTATTCGGGATTTCCGTTTGACAACTGTAGAAGTTTCTTTTTAAGAGCTTCTAACCCACGTGGCTTGTAAGTCTGACGTTTTTCTTTCTTATATGCAAGCCACATTTCAAGAGCTTCTTTGCAAGGATAATATTCTTCTTGTTTTTGCTCTGTAGTAATCTCGAAATCCGACAAATCGTTTCCTAACGAAAATGCAGCACCCATAAGGAATATTCTCTGTTTCTCTGCGTCATTAGGGAACAATTCGCTAGACTTCTGACGTATGTTAGTTGGTAACATCATAAGCTATTGTATGTAATTTTGTTGTCTTTCTATATCATGCTGAATATGCAGTAGTGCGATATATTCATCAGAATCGGGAAAATCAAATCCAGCTTCTTCTTTTGCCCACGATTTAAAATCAGAAATTGATTTGCTCATTTCGTCTTTCGTAAGGTCAGCAGAAGAACGAAGATACTTATAGCATTCTCCTCCGAATTTATCAATCCCTTCTCTGAGAAATATATCTTTGTTCACTACTAGCTTATAGAAATGTGTCTTAACTTCGTCTAGAGTGTAGCCGTATTGAAGCGCAAAGGCTGATAGAAGTAAATGAAGGTAGGCATTCTGATTTAAGGAACGCCCACGCTTCTCTTTTAATTCTACCATAGCACATTTGTTCTCCAATTCGGTTACTTTTTCTCTAAACTTTTCCAGTTCAAACACATTTTTCAGATTGAACCACATAAGCGTTGAATGCTCGTTTGATTAATTCTACACTAGAAGGGAAGGTCATCAGAGTTTCCTTGTGGCTGTCCTGTCTGCTGTGCAGGTGGAAACAGATTTTGCTGATTCATCGGTTTTGCAACGCCAGCAGCATTAGCAGAACTTGCCATAGCTTGTTGCGCTGCTTGTGCGCTAGACTGGGCATTACCACTAAAGCCACCACCTTGTGCAGCAGTTTGTTGTGACACCTTAGTAACATTCCAAGCACGAATCTGATTAAAATATCTGCCCTGATATTCATGTGCGTCAATGTCAAAGCTAACGTTAATAACCTCGCCAGAATGAATGCCAAAACTAGCAATTCTATCCGCTCCAAAAACATCAAAAGCCATCTTCTTAGGATATTGCTCTTGTGTTTCTATTACATAGGTCTGAGATTTCCACTCACCTCTTGCAGATACGCCGCTTCTTTCAGGTAATACGGCAATAACTTTTCCTTGAATTTCCATTATTTTTTATTTAAAGAATTTTGTAAAACCAAATCAGCCAACTCGTCAAAGTAGGCAACATCCTTGATAGCGGAATCTTGCTCACCAGTAACCTTTGATGCTATAGAACCTTTCTTCATAATCAAGCTATAAAGATAACTGTCAATAGTATTAATTCCCATCAGAATCCACGATGTAACAGCATTCTTCTGTCCGTTACGATAAGCACGGCATTCACACTGAGATAAGTCTGCCATCGTCCAAGGTAGCTCCGTGAATACGACATTCGATGAAGCTGTAAGAGTTAATCCTACACCAGCAGCCTTAATGGAACAGATGATTATTCTCTTCTTCTTAGCTTGAAAAGAATCAATAGCCCATTGTTTCTGCTGCTGATTATCAGAGCCAGTAACGGAACATACCTCATTAGGAAACTCCTTTTTGATTGCATCAACAACATCACGATGTTCTGCAAACACAATTATCTGTTCTTCAGTGTCATGTAGAAACTCGATTGTTGCTTTCATCTTTCCCTTTCCAGATATAGAACGAAGATTCATAAATTTAACTAATGCCTTCATTCGTAGCTTTTTTCTAGCTTCATCCTCAGAACAATTCTTATATTCAAGAAGGAATGTAAGCAGGTCTTTCTGACAAGTATCATACTCTTCTTGTGTTTCAGAATCAAGAGTAACACTAATTGTTGTTCTTGTTAGTTCAGGCAAATCTTTGAGCACATCTTTCTTTTCCCTGCGGAAGTAACATGTTTCGTGAATCTTTTGATTAAGTTCTTCGAGATTCTCGTTTTCTCCATATCTATTACAGAACTCGCCATATCCGCCAAATTCATCAATTCTACCAAGAATAGCCAACTGACAAGCCATATCAGTAGCATGGTTAACCACAGGCGTACCAGTCAGCTCGTAGATATATTCCTTGCCTTGGCAAATACCCATTATTATTTTTGACTGCCTTGTCGTTGGGTCTTTAACTCTTGCAGACTCGTCAATAATGACAGATTTCAGAATATCGACCTCATTCCTAAAAATGAAATTTTTAAGCTTTAACGGCTTTTCTCCGAGTGATACAACGAAATATTTAGCAAGAGACTCGTAATTGCATATAACAACATCATACAAATCCATCTTAGTAAGATGATATCCATATGTCGCATTTACAGAATCCGTAAGGATAAGCGGACGGAGGTTCGTGAACTTCTTTATCTCTCGTTCCCAATTAACCTTTAGTGCGGCAGGGCAAACAACAAGGCAGGGGGTTGCCTTTGCACGTTCAATGGCGACGATAGACTGAACTGTGTTGTGGGTAACAATGAAGCTATCTGTGAGATAGGTATGTTCTGGGTTGTCAACCATAATGCAGACAGCTTCTTTCTCCCCTATATAATCAACAGACTTTATTTTCCTTACAGGAAACACTTTTGACTTAATACGATAAGAGCTATGTTTTCTGTAGGTATAGAAAGGATTGAATGGAGTTCTGATATTTACATCAAACTCGACCTCAACTTTTCCTCTTCTGTTTCTTATATTTTTTCTCACTATCGCTTGACCTCCGAGCGAATGAACCAACTCTTGTATACAGATTGCAAGTTTCTCACTATAAGTACTATAACGAACCCTATTATGATTAGTTACACTACCATCTGTATCCATAAGTCCATACAAAAGCTCCTTTCTCTGCCGAACACTTCCAAACAGATAAGTATCTGGAATAAACTTATCCTTTGATAACACGTTAAGACCAAGCCGCTTTATATCTGTAATAAATGGGTTTACGTGGGCTTGTTGGTAAGTTATCCGATAACGCGGACATGCCGAACTTCTATCCTCTGTCATGCAATATCCATCGGGCAAAAGTTCGCGAACCCTTTCGTGTATATCACAATCCATCTCTGGATTAGAAAAGACAGCACCATCCTTTGTTGAGCCATCGCCGATTAGAACACCTAAAATATACGGATGTATAAGGTACTCTTTTTCGTTGTATTCGACAGCTTTACACATCGGAATTTCCCATTTGCATGGTGGTGAACCATTAGCCTTAGTCCATTTGTTTTCCTTTCGGAATAACCCTAATTCAACGAGTTCAGAGGTTGTCTTAACAGTCCAACCATTTCCTCTACGCCTTCTGTTGTCATCACGGACAGTCCAAAGATGTTCCATACCAGCTTCGGTACTAACACCATCAGAGAACGTTACCTTATACATAGGCTTAACACCTTGTGGAAAAACTCCCGTAACTAAGTAAGGTTTTCCGTCTCGACCAAAGACAACATCATTAATACGAATGTCTCCAATTCTTTTGTCACCAATTGGAGTCTTTACGATACAATCAACAGACTGCTGTTTTCCAGTTCCCATGTCATCGCCATTGATACAGCGCTTCATGGCAAGCTCCATGCGCACACCTTCTTCTTGATAATCGTATAATTTCGGTTTATCTGACATAATATAAGTTATAATAAACACCACATGCGGAAAGCCCACTCAAGAGCCTTCTCCCTACCACGCAAATACAACTCGTCACCACGTTCAATCTTCTTATAGAATACTTTCTTCTTGGTCTTGGAGACCGCAAAGATAAAGTCCTGGTTTCCGTATCTTGGGTCGATGCTGTGCGTAAGGTCCATATACCATGCACGGCTTCTATCCCAATCTACGAAATCAATCTGAGCTTCGAATTGCTCCTGTGACGTAGCTGCGGTGGTCTTCAAATCACCGCCGAACTCGCCGAGCCACCAGTCGAACTTGCAGCGTACCGGAAGCTCGAACTCGAAGCCCTGGTATTCCATCTTCATGTGCGGATTGACGAATGTTTTCTGACCGACCGCATTTTTCAAAACGAAATCAAGGAACCTATCCTTCGTTGCCTGTTTCTTCAGAACAGCAAGCCGGTCTAGACCCCATTTCCAATCCTTCTCCGTATATTTCTCGTCATCAACCGTCATGGCGTAATGATTACACTTTTCCGGTTCGGTAACGAGAGCGTCAACGAGAGTTCCGAGATGGAAAGCCTTTCTCTTGTCCTCTTCCTTTACGAAGTTGAGCTGCGGGTTCAGGGCAAACTTCAACGCAGTGAGGTCCGAATTGGAAACCTCACCACGTGAATAATAAGGGTCAAACGGTTGCTCTGCCATATTACTTAGCTGTTACTTCGTCCTCATATTTGATATAAGGAGATACGATATACTCTTCTTCGTTGTTAGCATGTTTCTCGCAAGCCTTGCGCATAAACTCCAATCTGGAGGCAAGCTTGTCTGGAGACATCTTTGAGCCTTCAATCGTCCACCACTGCTGGATGATGTCGAGCCAGGCATTCTTGTCGGTAACAACAAGACGTTTTGTTACCTTGATTTTCTGCTTGCCAGTTTCTCCAACGGAAGTCTGAGCGAAGAGTGACTGAGCCTGTGCGGTAGCATGTTGTGCAGCGTTTTCAGCATCACGTTTCTCTTGCTCTGCTGCAAGCTTGCGTTGTTGCTCTTCCTTGGCGGCTTCATCAGCCTTACGGATAGCTTCTTCCTTAGCCTTACGTTCAGCCTCAGCAGCTGCAGCTTCTGCCTCCTTGCGCTTGCGTTCCTCTTCGGCAGCTTTCAGTTCTGCTTCCTTTCGCTTGCGTTCCTCTTCGGCAGCTTTCAGTTCTGCTTCCTTTCGCTTGCGCTCCTCCTCATCTTTGATGCGTTGGATTTCCTCTTGCTTTTTGCGCTCTTCCTCGGCAGCCTTGCGAGCTTCCTCTTCCTTGCGCTTACGTTCCTCTTCTGCCTTACGTGCTTCCTCTTCCTTACGTTTGCGTTCCTCTTCTGCCTTCTTGATTTCAAGAAGTTCAGCAATCTTAGAATCAAACTTCATAAGGAGTTCGTCACGTGTAGTAGTAACAGTCTGCTTATAAGACGCAAGCAACGATGCGGAAATTTCCTTGTATGCGCCGTTCATAATATCCTTTGCGTCATTCTCCTCAATTTCAGAAGAGTATGAAGGCTTATTATTTACGAACAGATGTCCGAGGTCAAGAACATCAGAGCACTCTGTAATACGTTTCTTAACTTCATCCTTGTTATCAAGGGTGAGAAGAGAGAACGTATTATTAAGTGAGTTGATAGCAGCAGAAGAATGCTCGGTAAGAAGATTGTTGAGCGTATCAATAGTATCAGTCTTCAACTTAATCTTAGCCTCTTTGATACGCTCCTGGCACAGGCGTTCCTGCTCAGCCTTACGCTGCTGTTCTAGCTTGTAGGCAGCATACTCATTGCGCTTCTCCTGAATCTTATAGACAACAGAATCTGTATTCTTGGCAGAGATAAGGCTCTCCATCATCGTAAATCCCTTACGGACAATATCGAACACTTGGGTAACACCCTTACGTTTCTCCGTCATTGCTTTCTCTGTCAGTTTAGCCTTCTTGATAAATTCAGCAGCTTTCTCGTCAAGAGCATCATTCATACCAGAAGCACTAATATCAGACAGAAGAGATTCACCTGCCTGAACACATGCCTCATAAGACTTTCTGTTAGCTTGCACCGCATTTTCCGTATCGGATTTGAGCGTTGCAATCTGTCTTGTAATATTGTTGGCTTGTTGTTGTACCAACTGCAATTCTGTATTTTCAGCCATACTTTATAAATTAAAATGGAGAATCATCGTCAACCTTTGCCTTAACACCATTTTTCTGTGTATCAGCTTGCGAAGCACCAAAAGCTTCTTGTTGTTGCTGTTGTTGAGGTTGGTTATCAACATCAGCCTGTAACATACCACCAAGACCAACAGGTAACTTAGGATAAGTCTTAAAAGCATGCTTACAAGTCTTAGAGATAAGGAATCCTGTATCAATATCCTTGAAGTACATTTTGCCATCATTACCAGTATAACTACCTCCATATAGAGCGTTAGCCTTGTGGTCTTGACCGCCAAATTTAGCAGAATATTCACGCAATCTGTCGATACCTTCACGGTCAAGAACGAAGTAATCGTATGAGTTATTTGGAAGGATAATCTTTACGTAACAAGCAACGATACGTGAATTTGCTGGTCGTGGATAGGTCTTCACATAATCAACAAATTTATGACCGTCACGCTCGCCGAAGCGGAAATCATCGCAATCATATACCACTACAGGGTTGTCACAACGAAGAATCTGTCCAGCCCTTTGACGAAGAAGAATCTCACCATATCCTGTATATGTAATCTTAGCAGTATAAGTTGATTGTCGGGTATTCTTGTCGTAGTTGCTATAACCCATAAGGTAACAGAGTGTTGTAGTTCCCTTTTCTAGCGACAATCCATTAATCGCTAAATTCATAAAGGCATCGTGAATATTCAACGATGTTGCTTTTTCGAGATACCCCTTAAATGAGCCGTTGAGAAGTTCATTGTTAAATAGAGCTTTCTGTTCTTCAAAGAACACTTCTCCACCCTCTCCGAACTTCTGATTGTAGATTTCGATGAACTTGTCCTTTGCAAGGTCGCAAATCTCCTCATGCGGAGTTTTGTTTAATTGTTCTATGTCCATTGTTAACTAATTATTTATACGTGATTTATACGTGAAGAATGTCTCCTTATCCTTGTACCCACCCTTTCCATCGGGCACTCGGTAGTAATGCGGAGCATCGTCCAATCTTCTTCCCTCGCCTTCGAGATAGTTCAGCAGCACTGCCTTCCACATCAGTCGAGGGATAACATTCTTTCTGTCAAGCTCCATGAGCAGGGCGTGTTTCTCTCGAAGAGACTTCACAGCCTTCTGCTCGTCTGGAGGCATGGATTCGATAATCTGTGCGATTCTACTCATTGTCATTCTTGTTTTTGTCGGAAGGCGAAGAGTGCTCGAAAACGTCCATCACCTTGGTCTCGTTAAGACCGATGGTATCATAATCAATCATAGTCTTGCCCATCACATCGTCGATGTAGCGGAGCGCACGAGCCAATGACTTAGCCTGAACCAGGTAAGTTACATTAGTGCGTCTCTCCTTCTCCGTCTTCTCGTCGAGGGTGATAAACTGGAGCTTGGCCTTGTACCACTTGTCATCCTCGTCATTGTCTGAGAAGAACACCTCGCTGAAAGCAGCCTCGCTTGTACGAGTAACCTTGTTCTCTCCACTTGAGTAAGCGGACATCTCGTCAATGACTTTGTTCTCAGCCTCTGTACAAGTCAGGGCATCTACCACATAGAGTTCTGAGACTACTTTCTCAGAGCCATCTTCCATGGTCCTCCGATACTTAATCTTCGTCTCGAACCAGTTTGCTGTTCGTGTGCGCATGACTTACTCCTCCTCGAACATTGAACCGAACTTCTCCCAGAAGTCTTTCGCCTGCTCCTTTGTGAGCTTGCCGGCATCACCCTTGTCTGAGCCAGTCATCAACCTCTCGAACAACTTCTTCACCTTAGCCTTGATAGCATCAACATCCTCGCAAGCCTTCTCAGCGTTCTTGAACATGATCAAGTCCTTGTTGTTGCGAATGATGGTGTCGAGAGCGACCTCGGAGAATAATCTGTTTCTGTCCGCAATGACCTTCTCGTCCGTCTCCTCGGTATTGTCACGAATAACCTCTTCGTTATCATTGAGAATCTTCTCAACCTCACGATACTCCTCTGGTGTCTTTGACAGTGAGAAAGCCAGCTTCTTCACTGCTTTCTTGTCGATGATGACACTCACCTTAATCTTTTCCTTTGCCATAATTCTTACTATTTTTATGATTAATACGAAATTAAACTACATTTTCGTTGTCTATGTCGGCAAGCAGGTCCTCGAACTTTGACGTGTCATTCTTCTCGAAGTTCTGCTTGATGTCTTCTGGAATCATGTTCCAAATACTGCTGTTCATAAAAGACTTCCTTCTATTGTTTTTAACCAACAGCTTATTGTATGCGTCTTTGAGTCGGTCATACTTGCGCTGTCCTTTCTCCAGTCTCATCCTGAGCTGTCCGTTCTGCCATGCCAGCTCACCTTCCTCCAGTTCAGCGATTCGCTTCTTCGACTTCACCAGTTCCTCCTGGGTCCTCGTGAAGTTTTTAAGGATGTAGAGCATCTGACGCTCTTCTGGGAGAGCCTTATTGTTATGCTTCTTGAGTTTATCCATTGCCAATTAATTTATTGATCAGCGAAACTAATAGTACCACAGCCATGAACATCATAGCTGTCAGTACGAAAGATATTACTATTATCTTCATTCTCTATCATCGGTTTGTAATTATACTTCACTTCGACACCGCCTCCGCTTTTCTTTGGAAGCGTTCTGACAATAGCCTCAAGGAATACAACCTTTGGCACTCCGTGATGTCGTTTCTCATTGTGCTTGATAATCTTGCGCACCATCAGCTTTCGTATGATGGCGAACTCTCGGAAGCCTGCGGTATATTGTGACTTCACATCACAGATTACGATGATGTCATTGAGCCTATAGACGAAATCTGCGTGATATTGAACAGGTCTCTCCAGGAGCCTGCTCACCAGCTTGTCCTTCGTCTTCAAGTGCTTGACGACCATCTGCTCCTGCTTTGGAATGAGCGTAAACTGAGTCTGCCGGTGTATACAGCTTATCCCTGGTGTGTTGAGAAGCTCAAGATAGAATCCAAGTTCCTCCCTAGAGTCGAACGCCATCCCATCGTACTTTACCTTTGACTGAATTACTCTTACCATTGACTGCCCGCCTCCTTCGCCGGGTTCATGAACGTCCTGTTGAGAGCCTCGACACCGAACCTTTGCCACATTCCGTTTCCGAACTGGCAAAGGTAGTCGCCAGTGGCCAGCGTTCGCCTTCCGTTTGTGCACTCTGGCTTCAGGTAGACCATCAGCGTACCGTCCTGCCATTGCTCACACCTCTCGACACATTCAAGGGAACTTATCTCCTCGATGTTCGACTTGTCTATTTTTATAGTCTTTTTTACCTTCATACCTATTAAAACCGCTCCCTTATGTCGCCCACACGCAAGGCAGGAGCGGTGACACGTGTGTTAGTTAACCTTATGCTTAATTTTTATATGGCATCTTTAAACAAACACTGGAGGAGGCGAACTTGTTCACCTCGCTCCAGGAGTTTCAAACCAATTAAATATATTACAGTAAGATTACAAGAATCTAGAGGGAAGGAGAGGACTCGAACCTCTGAGACCTTGGTTTGTCGGTAGGATATTTAACATCTGAACAACCAAGGCGCATACGCCAACGTGCAGCCAACCCAAATGTCCTCTCTATTCTCCCGAACCGAGAGGGGGTACAAATGTATTTGACTAAAACTTAATAAATTAGAAAACTTACCACTATTTACCGTTGCGGCGGCAGGGTTCGGACCTGCGTTCTCAAGGCTATGACCCTTGCGAGTTAACCACTTCTCCACGCCGCGATGTAAAGACCTCCTACTGCTTTCACAAGTCTCAGAGGGAATAAACTTAAAAACTTAGCCTATGTACATAAAAAATAACCATTAAATATTTAAATAATGAGCAGGAGGCTAGGCAGGACTCGAACCTGCATTCAGCGTATCATACACGCTATTCTTCCATTAAACTACTAACCTCTATCTAATAATTTAAAGCTTATCCAATCGAAAAACCGCTTTATCCTCACGGACCAAGCGGAAAATGATTAATTATGTATTATAAATAAAGCGTAAGGAGCTTGCCTTCTCAGGCTCACAACCTACTAAAAGAGTCCAAAAAAATCATTCCCAATTATTCTAACTAACTAATTATATACAATGAAAGCCAACATTTGTGGCTCCCCAGGATGGATTCGCACCATCGGCGCCACTGATTAAACATCAGCCGCTCTACTACTGAGCTACCGGGGAATGTAACCACCTATTCTCACGAACCGATGGCTTGTTCCTATATACAAAACTTAATACACCTATACTTCATTGTTATGACGTTGTAATTAAAGTTGGAGGCCAGGGCTGAGCGAACAACCACTTCCGATGATAAGATTGGTATCATAAAGTTATCGGCGTGCATCACTTGACACTACAGGCCTCTTTTATCTGAATTAGCAAGAACCTACAAGTCTATGTATTCTACACCTTATATATAATATAAGAGGCTTGCCAACGCCAACCATTCTCGATGGTGGACTTGCATGGCCATAGGGTTCTTTGACTCTCCGGTGCCGGGGTTATAGGTCCAGGCACCTTCGGCCAGAGATTTACATCTTCTTCTCATTGATCCGCCGCTTACCACGACAATTCTTCGTTCCGTGGCAGTTCGGCGGATGGGAAATTTATAAAAGAGTAAATCTGTTAACTGGTCTTCCGTGCTACGTGCGTTCCCGTGAGTGGGTCATGGATTGTTAGTCTCGCCAAACACATTCTTACACGTACACTAAACACTTTATGTGTCTTCTGTCCAATATGTCAAAGAACTATCATCCTTTCAAGTTGTAGGCCATGGTGGAATCGAACCGCCATCCCAAGTTTAGGAAACTTGTGCTCTATCCGTTGAGCTAATGGCCCAGTTGTGCCAGGCATGTTACGATACCTGGCACTGCGCCAACGCCTTGGCAACAGATGAAGAAATATCTACTATTTCCCAATAACTGAAAACTGATAAACTATAAAAAACACACCTACCCATCACGGGCTTACATGAAACAAATCAAAATTGTAGCCTTAATTTTAAAATCTATAACATTATATATGGAAAACTAGTAACCTATATTACCTTGTTCTTCTCGATGAGCCTCCTTACATCGGACACCTTGTAGAAGATGGTGTTGTTCACCTTGTAGAAGTGAAGCTGACCGCTCTCCCGAAGGTTCTTCACGAAGTCCTTTGAGACTCCACCGAGGTATGCCAGGATCGACTTGTTGGTAAGGAACTCCTGGTCCGCTTCCTTCATCGTGAGGACTTTCTCCACGACGTTGATACCGAGCTTGCGAGGTGGCATAGGCTATTTCTGCTCTATCAAAGGAAGAATATCGTGTTTCTTCAACTCGTCATAGAGAAACAGCCTTCCTTTCTGCGTCCACTTTGTGTGCATTACAGAACCCGCACTGCCGTCACGATGAGTGATAGAAACTGTTTCTGACTGAACATAGCCACAAGGGAGATACTTTGCGTAAAGAATCCACTGACCGCCAACTTTACGTTGAACACCGAAGTTTCTTAGCAAGATATTGAACGCCTTTGCTGACTGACCGTAGTCTTGAGCAATCTGTGTCGTCGTAACGGTCTCCTTGCTCGAAAGGATTGTATCAACATAGCTAACCTTTGGCTGCATCTCGGTGATTGTGGCCGAGAGCTGTACAATCTCTTTGTTCTTCGATTCTAGAGCAAGCTGTTGTTGCTCTATCTTCTCCTGCTGCTTTGCTGCAAGCATGAGAGCCTCAGAGAAAGATTGAGGGACTTGGTATCGCTCTTTCTTTTCCAGCTCTTCCCAACGAAGAACAAGTTTTGCTCTTGCCTCGTCATTGAACTTTGTTGCAATGTAGAGGCATTCTGTTTTTGTCAACTGATAGCAAGGTCTTTTCTCGCCTTTCTGGTCTGTGTAATCAACCAGCCTAAATCTCGACCCGTTGATTTTCTCCCAAGCAACCTCCATTTTTCTAATGGATTCCATAACATGCTTATGGAGTTTTCCCGTAATCTCTGCAATTTCGAGAGATGTCATCGTATCGGTTCTTCCGAGTTTGATAATTTCTTCCATATTGTTTCACTTTTAAACGCAACTAAACAGGTATAGCTTCTACCACCAACGTTCGATTCTTGAAGTTCGCCTTGGTTCTGTATCTCGCCACGCCATCAGGCGGCTCTGTATTACCAATCTGATAAGCGTATTGACGACCAGACAGTAGAGCTTTCGCCGAATCGAGAACAAAAACCTCGAATTTTCCAGGTTTTATGTTCAAAATGTCCGTCTTTGTCAACTTTTTCATCTTGCTTGCTTTAATTTTAACATATTATATTTGGAGGGAAGCGAAAAAGTTTGTATCTTTGCAGTGTGAATGTAAGATAACGCACTTTCGGTCGCTTTAGCCCTCCGTTTGTGTCGGTATTGCTTTGTTGCTTTAACCGAATCACAAGTGCAAAAGTACTAAAAAAGGCTGACTTCTACAAATATCTACAAAGAAAAGTTAGTCTAAATAGGACTTTTTAACAGATAATTCGGTTTTAGTTGCATATTTGAAACTAAAATTAAGAAATTATGGACGAAGTTATCAAAAGGATTGAATCCGTAATCAAAGAGACAGGGTTGACAAGTAACTCTTTTGCAGTAAAAGTCGGACTAAACTCTTCAAATCTAAGTAGAAAGCTTAGAGGAAAGGCTACCATTATGCCTCGTGACTACAAGCTAATCTGTGATGCGACAGGAGTAAATAGAGAGTGGCTTGAGACTGGAAATGGTGAGATGGGAGTTTGCCAAATTAAAGGTGACGAAAGTCAAAAGGTCTTCATTGCTGGAACTGTCCCTTTCTACGACGTTGAGTTCGCCCTTGGTTACGACGAGATGTACAACGACACCCCGAACGTGCCAACGAAGTTCATCTCAATCCCTGGCTACGAGAAGGCGGACTTCTGGTGCCGTGCGTCTGGAGACAGCATGAAGCCGGTCATCAGCAACGGTGACATTATCGCATTGAAGGCTGTCGAGGACTGGCAGAGCTTCCTTCCGATGAACGAGGTGTACGCCATAATGACTAGGAACGACCTGCGTACGGTAAAGATAGTACGCAAGGGTTCGGACGAGGAACACTTTACCCTCCACGCATACAACGAGGAGTACGAGGATCAGGAGATACAGAAGAGTGCCATAACAAAGGTGTTCAAAGTCATCGGGTCGTTAAAAGCAATTTGACATGAAATCATACCTGTCTATATATAACGAGCTGCGTAACGAGATACCTTTCGCAGATGAAATGGATTTGCGGAGGGTCGCTTACGCAAGGTGGAAAGGACTTGATGTCGACAAGAGCAGAAATGTTCCTGCGCCTAAAAGAAGGAAACCACGTATAAAGTCGAAGAACAAGCTCGAAGACAAATATATAAGGGACAACTTGACTCCTTACGAGAAGAGGAACAAGAAGAGCCTTAGGAGAAGCGAGCATTCTTCTTATAAACGTCACCTTATAAATAAGAAAGGCAAGTGCTGGGTGAAGAGAATCATCAGCACCCCAATGTAATTAGATTATTAACTATTAATACATATTATTATGAGAAAGGTATTACTTGCGGCGATGTTCGCACTATCAACCCTAACGTGCAGTGCACAGGAGAAATATCCGTACTACTGCACAATAAATGGCTCATACAACCTCGCAATGAAAATAAGGATAGAGTTAGAATGGGGAGAGAGCAAAGACAAGAGGTATTTACGTGATGAGAACGGAAAGAAGATAGAGTTCAACAATCTCATCGACATCTTGAACTATATGTCAAAGAGGGGATGGGAATTTGTAACGATAGCTGAGTACGACAAGTGCATCCACTTCATTATACGAAAGATGGTGTCATCTCCAGAGGAGGCGAAAGAAGGACTCAGATTCGATACTGACAAGTAGAAAATCCGTGAGTAACCTGTGAGTAGCAAAATATCAAAATAATTAAATGTAAGATTCATAGCACTTTAGGAAACGAGCAAAATGGCTTCCCAAGCCTGGGAGGCGGGTTCGATTCCCGTATCTCGCTCGGAAGGAAAGGTGTTAAAAATCAGATACTTATGGTTTTTAGCACCTTTTATTCGTATTGCTCAACCCATCTCCGATATACCAAAATAAGCTATTTTGTTGCGGTTTTGAGGGTTTTTAGATGTTTCGACTGTGAGTAATGTGTGAGTAAGCTGTGAGTTGTGAGTAAATAAACTGTGAGTAGATTATGAGTAGCATTAAGACTTACGTTGAGATGAAGTCACGGAAGGTATTCTTCATCATCACATTCAGGGGAAAGAGATTCCAGGTGAGCACCGGCATCGACTGCGATGTCAAGTTCACAGGACTGGACGTGCCTAGGACTGTCAGAAACTGGAAGGCGAAGACGGGTATGCTGGCCAAGTACTACACCTCGATAGAGGAGTACATGATGACGCACACTGAGATTCCGTCCGCACAGATGAAGGACGCAATAAAGGCGATCATCGCAGGCGGCGAGATGGAGGCACCGAAGAACCTACTCCATTACTTCGGTGAGTTCGTCAAGACAAAGCCGAAGAAGAGCACGCAGGAGATATACGAGCGAACGATGACGAGAATCGCCGCATACGACAAGGATTGCACTTTCGATACCGTCGACAGGAACTGGCTAGAGTGCTTCCTTGCTCACGAGCTTAAAAGAGGGCGTATGACAAACGGAATCGCCATAGACCTAAGAAACATACGCACGGTGTTTAATTGGGGCATAGACAACGAAATAACGACCAAATACCCATTCAGAAAGTTCAAGATAGCGAGTGAGAGGCAGAGATACCTGTATTTGAACGCAATGGAGATGAGGGAGTATCGTGATTTCCCACTGGAGCCTTTCATGGAGAAGTATCGCGATTTGTTCATGCTCGGATTCTACCTGATAGGGATAAACATCAGCGACTTGCTTGAGCTGCCTGCCGACTGCATCAAGAAAGGCAGAATCCAATATAGGAGAAACAAGACATCACGACTGTATGACATCAAGGTTGAGCCGGAGGCAATGGAGATAATAGAGAAGTATAGAGGCAAGGAGCACCTGCTCTCAATACTTGATGATGGAACCAAGGAGGAAAGTTTTCGCCGGACAATCAACGACTACCTGAAAAGGGTCGGAAAGGTTGAGTACAAGAAGAACAAGCGTGGTGCGCTCATCAAGAAGGAGGTCACTCCACTCCACCCAGACATCGTTTGGTACACAGCTAGAAGAAGCTGGGCCACGATAGCTGCCGAGCTTGACATACCGAAGGAGACAATAGGCAAGGCTCTCGGGCACAGCGAGTGGGATAGCACCACAACAGACCGGTACATTCTGTTCGATAACAAGAAGATAGACGAGGCGAACAGAAAAGTCATCGACTATCTGAACGGTTAACATAGAAAAATCCCCACACCATCAGTAAAATGGCGTGGGGAAAGTTGTTTTATGACAAGTATCTATTTGTAGAATTCATCAAGCTCCTTGTCAAGCTCAATGATTTTTTCGGAAATCTCAGATTCCTCCTTCTCTTCATGATTCATCGCTTCAACAAGCTGTCTCGATGTTATCTTGCGCTTGCAGTAATTGACCTTTGCGCGTTCGCATTTCCATCTTTCCCGCCACAGCACCATCAGTAGTGTATATATGTTTACGAACATGCTCTTTTTGGCAATCTCTAGATGGGCTGATTCCAGTTCACTCTCCGCATCCTTCAGCTTCTCCTTTGCCTCTATCAGCTCTATTTTAAGCTTCTCGTTGCAGCGGAGGGTGTAGTAGACTTCAGTAATGAGGAAAGTCATGACGGCACAATCAGCGAACATGCCCCAGTTTCCAAGAAAGGCTTCCACAATACAGAAGCATAGCCCGATGACAATGCACACGACAAAGATGCTGATGCGGTCGAAAATCATTTTTAATCTTTCTTTCATACGCTACAAATCGTTTTTATAATTATTGGTTACAATCCAGAAGCTCATTCCGATATTGAATATCAGCAAGAGAATAATGATGGTCCAGTACTGTACGTCGGTAAGTTCAACGGTAAGGTAATCGAAATCCTCGAGCTTCTTTCTATGCCATTCCTTTTCTACAATCGGACCGATGTACTCGGCGTACTTTTCGAGATTTACAGGATTGCTCATAAACCAGTCTCTACTCTTAACGCCTACGACCGGGCTATCACACCATGAAAATGCGTTGCACCACTTAACATTCTTATTTTTGTCAATACCGACGCACACGACAAGCTCATTCTTGTTGCCGCCCTGCCAGTATGAACGTTGTTTTTCAACTATTTCTTCCGGCTTGTTCATAAAGAACAGGACGAACACCCTAAACTGCTTCCGCTCGCCATAGTATCCGTTCAGCCACCTCATCGCCTTCTCCTGATTCTTCGGGATCTTCAGTCCGAGCACAGGATTCTGGTCGTAAAGAACGATATCAGGATACTCGAACAGTCCAAGCTTTCGCGCCTGCTGATAATCAATATCCTCAAACTTGAAAATAGAACGTGAGGCTTTCACTTTATTCTTGTAATCATGCTCCGAGGATAATGCGTATGAGTTTTCGATGGAACCATCCCACGCCCATTCCTGTGCATCACCATCCTTAGTGTAGTAATCCCTGTGCATATCAATGAATACGCTATGGGTTCCAAGAATCTTTCTGACTACATTAAACTCGTTGTCGGTCATGAAGTATTCTTCCTTGTTCCTAGCATCGAAATAAGTCCAACGTTCAGGGTGATAGTCTACGTACGAGCAATCATACGTTTCCGTATGTTGATGCTCTCCGCTTCCAACGGTCCTTGTACACGTGCGGTGTATGTACTCATTCCAGGCATCGTAATGACGGATTCTTGTAACGTAGCTTCCGAGATACTCCGTGTCAGCAGCATTGGACTGCTTGAACACGAACTCCATGAGGATACCTATAAGGATGGATGGAACAATGAGTACTGCGTATTCCCACCAGGTGGTCTGCTTCCTGAAGAAAATCAACAGGAAAGCAGCAACCACGAATGGGATTAGAAATATGAATATTTCCATAAGCCGTTATTTCTTGAACAGGTCTACGTCGTTATCCTCTCCAAGCTGCATGATCATCTTTGTCTTGGATGAGGAGATAACCTTGTATTCGATAGGCTTGGTGTCAGAGATGAACCACTTCGCCGGATATGTCTTCACGAGCGTCTCGTGCTCACGGATGATATCGAGCATCCTCTCCTGTGATGTCTGAAACTCGGAGCGCTGAATCTCTATGGACTGCATGAGGTCCTTGTATAGCGAAACGTCGAAGTTAGGATTACTTTCCTTGATCCACTTCATAAGCGAGCCGTCTCCCTTTGAGTATCTGCCCTCGATAAGTTTCGGATAGATGGACTCGAATGCGGACTTGTACTCATCCGTAACCTGTGCCTTCTGCTGAAGAACCTTCCACATCTTGTCGTGAACACCCTCAATCTTGCCACGCTGAGCCTCTGACTGCTGGCGAAGTGAGATTTCCTGGTTGTTGTAATGGAAATAACAACCGATAACTGAACCTGCGGCGAGTACTGATGCCAAAATAATGTTTTTTACACTCATATTATTTAAATATTAAAAATTATCCACTAGTTTACTTATTTTAAATTAATATTTTCTTTTTTAAAAAGGTTATATGAAACAGGAAATAGACCTCTGAGAGAGTGGTTCTCCCCCTTACCCCCATCAGTCATTGAAACGATGAGAGCTTGGTAGGAATATTCCACTCGAAGTTACATGAACCCAGTATAATGAGCCCCTTCGGTCGGATCGGTTGCCAAATCGTACAGCACCTAATCTAAGCAGCTTTCTGGGTACGCCCAGCCCTGCCCGCCTTCTGCCTTCAGTTCCTGCGGTGTCACCGTGCATCCTCTTGTGACGTGGGTTTAAAGTCTGTGTGGCCGAGTGTATTTAGCCGACAAGCCACCAAGACTACTTTTTAACTGAGGAAAAGGGGGAATAAAAATACCCTATCCTCCGTTCGTGTTGCGCTCCGAACTTTGGATAGGGTTATCTTGTAGAGATAAATCTCTTTCTGATAAACTTGTTAATGTCCGCCATTAGTGCGCAACTACTAGTAAGCGTTGGCAAAGGTACGTAATTTCCTGCAAACAAGCAAATTACGAATTTGAAGTGTTAATTAGAATTTGTTCAAAAAGGTAAAAAATGTTTATAGCTTTTGAAAGTTTTTGAATGTTTTTAGAAAATTATTCAGCAATCTCACTAGAATAATATTTAACGTTGTTTAGAACTATTAACAGTTGAATTTGTGTTTTTCACCCGATTTTGGTCGATTTTGTGTACACAGCTTCACCTGCGCCTGAGTTAAAATCAATATAATAAAAACTGCTATCTTCGCTTACAGTAACATTATATCCCTCGTATTCAATTTGCTTCTCCGTCATAGGGATAAAACGAACACATTTCTTCTTTTTATATAGTTTTCTACTTCGTTTTCAAATTTATCATCTACATAGATAAAGTTCTCTCCATTCTTCTCAGAGAATGTAGCTTGCGGAATATCTGCCATGAACTCTTTTTGAAATACTTCTGTATCAACGATATTGTTGATGATATTAAATTTCTTCATATTGTCTGCGCTTAACCGTAATGCGCCTAGGGCCGAATGGTTATTATTTTACTTCATTTTCGTCTCCAATAGCATCCGTGAGTCTATCGACAAGGAAGCTGCAAACTTCAGACAGGCTGTTCGCACTTTGGCGGAGCAGCATCATTTCTGCGACAGCGCCAGCGTCTTGCTTTCCATCGTTCTTTGGGTATGCCAAGTCAAGCATATCAATGCTATGATTACTAACCAGGTCATTGATCAGCTCATATACATTCTCTACCTTATTCCTGGCTGTAACTAAATTCTCTGTTGTCATATTCTTATCGCTTGACCGTGTTGCGTAGGGCTTGGTTATTAATGGAAGGGAGCGAACTCCCTCGGTTTGGCTAAGTGGGGCTACTTGATAGCGTCCAGGAGAAGCTGGACGTAGTTCTTCATGCTGTCAACCTTGTGATACTTTACGCCAAGCTCGTCCAGTTTCGCTTTCACCAGGTCCTTTGCCTCGTCTATGTGGGACATCTGGCGGTTGAGGGCGGCGTTCTCTCCCATGATCTTGAGAACGTCATTTACGTCGCAGATGGATGAGAGTCTGTCTATCTGTTTCTGGACTCTCATACACTTGTTTGCGAGTATACTCTTCTTGAGGCTCATGTAATATTCGAAATCTTTCTTTTCTTCCATATTCGTTTCTGATTTAGTTAATAACTGCAAGAGGACGTACAAGGTGCGCCCTCTTCATTTGGCTTAGAACTTGGTGTTCGCAATACTACGGAGACTTCCATCGCTCTTTTCGATTAGCTTGATGTCGTCTTCCGTAAAGTCCCAAGAAGATGTGCTATATTCTTCCATCTCGTCCTGGAATCGATGATTTAAAAACTTGAGTTCATTGATCATCTCGTCCTTTGATGTAATTTCACCCGTGTAGGCTCTTGCCCACAATGCCTTCAACTCTGCTGAGAATTTCTTCTCGCACTCTACACGAAGCTTGTAAAGCTTCTCTTCTGAAATACCTGTTAACATAATTCTATTATTTGGTTAAAACTTCTTCGTTCTTCTTGTCGAACTCCTCCATATCCTCCTCAGTGGCAGTAAGGTCGTCGTAGGCACCGAACACCTTCATCACGCTGCTGTCTATCGACATCTTTCCGACAATGTAACGTTGTGTCATGGTGATGTTTGGAACGTTCCCGTTGGTGTGCCCCATGAGTAGCGATATTTGCTCTACAGGGATTCCCTTCAATGCCAGGTTGGTGGCGAATGAACGTCTGCCGGTGTGCGATGACACGAACTCCCACTTCTCGCCGTTCTGGTACTTGCCCGCGGTGAACACCTTGACACGGGTGTTGATGCTGCACTTCCTGCAAATGTCACGGAGGCACCTGTTGAACGAGCTAGTTGTGGTTCCATCGACGTACTTGGTATTGCACGTTCCGTCAACCAGGAAAGGACGAAGCCATCTGTGGATAGGCACGTGAATCTCCTTCTTGTGCTTCTGGGCCACGTAGACGATCATCCTTCCGCTCTCGTCGATGTTGTCACTGGAGATACGGAGGCAGTCGCTAGCCCTGGCACCAGTGAGGCACTCGATGACGAACATTCTCTGCACGAATCGCTCCAATGGAGTCGTAGGGCAGTAGTCTATCACCTTCTTTATCTCCTCGTCGGTGAGGTACACAGCCTGCGCAGGGACGTTCTTTCCCTTGAGTATCTTGCTGTAGCCGATGCTCTCGAAGTCCTTCGTCTCTCCGTTGGTTCTCAGCACGGACTTGATCTCCGCACAGATTACCTTTACAGAGTTTGGCGAGTAGTTATCGTTGAGCACCTCCACCAAGTCGCTGAGGTTGTCGTCCGTAACGTCCGCCCACTCTGGCTTGTGTCCAAGCAGGTCTGAGAATCTCTCCACGACCTTTACCCTGTTCGGGTACTTCCAGATGTACGCGCCATAGAACGATTCGTGCTTCCACTCTCGTCCGTGGTAGTTGGAGAAGTAACCCATTCGGATTGCGTTCTTGTACTTGGACTGCTGGGCTGGTGTAAGCAAACGCTCCCAGTCTCTCGTCTTCAATTTGATTTCTTTTTCCATAATTCTAATCTTTTTGGTTTATTAGTCCACAAAGTTAATATAATATTTTGAATAACATACCAACTTTGCGGTGTTTTAACTTGAATTTAACGATATTGTCCTGCGGAACACCAGAAATCGTCCTCGACGAAGTTGGTTCCTCCGTATTCCTCATCGACTTGCTCGTCTATACCCATAATCTAAGAATTTAATTGGTTAATACTAGTGCCCTCCAAAGAGGGCTTTTAGGCTACAATTCCGGAGTGGGTCGCAAGCGTGCTTTCTATCAATTCAATGATGTCTTTATCTTCTCCGATACCTTCGTAAACAAACATTGTGACATCAACACCATATAGCTCTTCTCCACAAGAAACCGCATCGGATGCTTGCCTTGGAAGGTCTTCGATAAAGAAGCATAAATCGCTCATCGTCTCACAACAATCAACTATACTATCTGGTATATTCAGGAGGATTCTTCCATCCTCTCCCACCAAATGCCACTCATAGTAGCTAGGTTCAAATCTGATATTCTTCATAATTCCATTTAATTGGTTAATACTGGGAGCGTGAAACAGAATGTTCCACGCCTTGTTTGGCTTAGATTGGCAGGGACACGATGTATTCCTTCTTCTTCTTTCGTGTTCTGCTCTTCACATTGAACCCGCAGATTTCCCTCAAGTAAGCCGATGCGTTTCCGATGAACGGTTCGTTGACAATGAGCATCGGTCTGATGAGTCCCTTCTGCAACATCATGTTGTAGTCGATGAAATCGAATGGGTCTTCCGGGTCGTCAACCTTCTTCTCCCAGATACTGGTGTCAAGCATGTCAATGAAGTCTCCCTCTGGCGGGTTCTCCATCTCCACGAAACGCTTTGGTGTGAGGAGAATAGTCTCCTTTGCCTCATGCTCCATGAAGAAGTTCTTCACGACCTCATTGAACACACCGGTGTCGAACTGTTTCTTCTTGATCCCCTTGCTCTTGAGGATTGAGTCTGCGAAAATTACCTTTGTTGCCATATTCTAAAATAATTTTAAGGGTTAAACAATTGTGGTCAAAACCGAGCACGCATCGCTGCGCACCCGGCAGAAACCAATTTAAACAATTACATTATGATAATAGGTCCCGATACATCTCTGAATCGGGATTTTTGGCTTTACTGGTTGTAAAAGAAATACACGGTCATACCTCCAGCTCTTGAGAAGCTGAATCTCATCACTATACCCGTGTCATCGCAGAGGAAGTCGATGCTGTTTCCTGTCACAGTAAGTTTCTCGTAGTTTTTGTAGTCATTTCCAGTCAGATGCTCTACGATAGTACTATGCCACGCAGAAATCTCGTCAAGCGACCACTCTTCTTCTGACAGTGTTCCTCGTTTTGTCATCCTTATTCCTAGGACATGACCGGCGTATGATGCGAAAGATGGGAACCCTCCTATGAATCCCATAGCCTCGTTCTTGCCCCATACGTAGTTGCCCTCATCGAACAAGTTATCAACCACCCAGTCGCTCATTACATTCTTGTCGTCTATAGGAGCGGCCATTAACTCGTTGATGTTTACTTCAATCTGTTTCATAATCTTTTAGTTTTTGGTTCGTGGCACCTGCCAGCGAAGGCAGGAATTTGGCTAACATTCCACGATGGAAGCGAAAGAGCCTAGGTTGTTCTTCCATTTCTGCTGCTTACGGTCGTAGGAGAAGTCGTTTTCTCTCAGCCATTTCTTGCAAGCGTATCGTGACATGTACCTAGACTTGTCAAGTGCCGCATTGACACCTGAGTACTCGAATGTGTAAAATATGATTCTGTAGTTCATACTGTTTTGTGTTTGGTTTATAGTACCCTCCGAAGAGGGTGTTTGGCTTGTTGGCGTGGCTCTCGGTGTGGTGCCTTGCTGTAATAGTCTGATTTCAGAAGCTATTAGATCTGATCTGTCATATCATATTTGAGATGACAGATCAGTGATTATTGAGCTTCTATGAATCTTTCACCGAGCCACCACGCCTGCACTGGCAAGGTGTTGCTCTACGGATGGATGATTACTTCTCCCACTCGTCGATCTTTGCACTGATGGAGATGCCTGAGTCGCTGATGAGCTGCTTCAATACACCCATCATTCTCCAACCCTCTGTTCTGTACTCCTGCGCCTTCTCCTCAAGGTATCTGAGTGACTTCTTCTGACCGAGGAACTTGCCTCCGTCTCGGAATGTCGCACCATGGAAGAGGATGAGGTTCTTGCATGTGAAGTAAGCACCAGAACCCTTGTAGGCGCTGATGAAGAACTGGTCCATCTTCGTGTCGCTCTGCATCTTCTTGCGAAGTCTGTTGAACTTAACGATTGCTGCGTGCGCCTTGGCTACGTCCGGTGTGGAGGAAACCTCGCACACAAGTCTTCTCAGAGGAAAGAACACTTTCTTCTCCAGGTCGCTGACGAAGACGTTCTTCCCGCCGATTCTCACGTAAGGATTGCCCTTGCAGGTGTGCTTGTACACATCATGACCCTTGGCGTTCTTGCGGTACATCAGCTTATTCTCAACGTGATCCTGGAGACGAGAGATGTAGCTTTTCATCATATCCGCCACGATGTCGTTGTTGAACCATCTGTTGCGGGCAACATAGTTCTCGGAATCTCCGTTCTTGTACATCTTTGCCTGTGCGTTAAGCTCACGCTCAACGACTCTCCAAGAGTACTCGTATCCGTGGTTCTGAATCAACTGAGTGAAGCTAGTGCGCTGATCCACCTGCTTTCTGAGCATTCGGAACATCTGCGACATCACCCAGCGGCGGAAGAGAGTGTAGTGGTTGATGTATCCACCTTCCACCATCTTCTTCTCAACCTCGTCCATCACCTCGACAGGAATAGCCTTGCCGTTCTCAATCTTGACAACCTGGTCGGTGCCAAGCGTGCAATAGCATGAGGTGTCGATACCCTTTGCCTTGAGGGTTGCGATGCGCATCTCAGCCTTGCTCATCATGCGAGCAGGAGCCTCGTTAGCTGCAACTACGCCGTTCATTACTACTTCCAAGTTCTCACCAGTGATTGTTACTGTCTGTTTCATAATTCTAAAAATTTAATTTGGTTTGAAATTTATTTTATTAACTCTAGTGAATGGGAATTTTACTTCCCACCCTTGTTTGGCTCAATCCAGTCTCGGAGTATGATGAGGTCCTTGTCGGTAGGCGACTGCCAGAACCAACTGCCCCACCCCTCTTGCCAGGTCAATGCTCCGCACATAATCATCATCAAGACAAAGAACTCAAGCTCAAAGCGAGCAAACTCTCTTTGCTCACCGTACATCATGTCCTCGTCAGTCAATTCCTTCTCGGGCAAAGCCTTGAAGTAACTGTGACGGTGAGACTCAGAACGCTCCGACGGAACGGAGTGCTTGTAATGATTATACAGCTGTGAAATTCTAAGCATAATATTGTCAATGTCCCAGTCTTCCTTGTGAAAACAGCCCAGGGGAACGTCATGCTCACCATTCTTGATGAGGTACTTCCCGTCAACGCTAAGGCTTCTTGTCTGTAGGTTGATACGGAACTTTGCTCCATTGAAAACTAAATCTCTGCAATCTTCAATTCTTTTCATAATCTAATAGTTTGGTTAATAGCGTGCGCTCGTAGGGTATGTTGCGTGTCTGTATCTGATTGATTATGACAGTCAAATGAGTACTGAGTGGTCCTGGATGTAATCCAGCGACAACTCGTACGATATGGACTGCTCGCATAAATTCGCCCTCCTTGCGCACCTTTCGGCTCGCAATTGCCTATCCGTGTCTCATGCGATACGATTATTGCCTGTATGACAGCGATATTGTACGCCGTGTTACGGGATGTACCGGGTTGGTATGGCCGATACATCCCGTGTTTGGCGGCGTTGGTTAAACTACACGCCCTTGACACGGAAGCGATAATTCACTTTAGTTTGTAGGTGTACGGCTCTGGAGGATTGTTGCATGAGTATATATCTCTGATTGTATCCAGAGGTAACGCGGAGGACCACGGCAATTAGCGGTCGGTCCCCGCGTTCTATCATCTGGATAATGAACATTTCCTCTCTTGCCGTACATTTTCGGCTTTGCAATAAGCTTAGTCTTCCTCTTGGAGAATGGCACGAATCTCTAACGGACTGATATTAGCTGTGTTGATACCGGGTGAAGCTGTCTTATAAGACGGCGAACCCGGTGGATTTACACAGCAGTCATTAAATTCTCTCCACTTGGAAGACAACCCTCGTGCTTGGGTAGAGTCCGCACCGATGGCTCTGCACATTCGTTTAAGTTTCTGATTAGGTACAGGAACGCACATTGCGATCAGACTTCGGCTTTGCTGAGTATGATCGTCTATGTTGTGGACCTGTATCATAAATCTCAGTCATCCCTGCGGACGTGGTGGTGTGCGCCTCCAATGGAAGTCAAGCGTGGCGGAACATATCTGTATTGCACTGATAACGCCTGCCTTGTGTGAAGGCCCCAGTCTCAAGTTCAGGATGATTCGTCCTGATACTTGGACTGGTTCCTTCTCTTTAAGAGGCAGGATGTTGAATCCCTCGCCCTTCTCCCATGTCCCTGTTCTGGGTCTCACGAATCTATAGGCTCATCACCAACGTATTGTACGCCGCCTTGCGAGTCTTCATCGCATTCTGCATACAGCCTATTGTGAAGTAGCCCTTGATTTCGCTCTCGGTCTTGCCCCTGTTGGCTTTCACGTTTCTGCCACGGCCTCGGTCTATGCAACCTACAGCCTGAGTCTTTACGTATCCGAGACCACCGACCTTTCTCTTGCCTGTCTTGACAGCACGAATGCAGTCCATGACAAAGGTGTTGAGTGTGTCGATGTCCTTCCTTACGTTTACGATTGGCAGTACCTGTGTAGCCCAGGAGAACTGACCGCATCCCTTGTATAGGTAGCGGTTGACAGAGTTCACAGCCTTGGTCATTGATATGTCTCTCTTCTTGATCGTGCGAGACTCTATTTCCTTTTGGAACGTCTTGATTCTCGTGGATGATAGGGAGATTGAGTGACCCTTGATGGAGAAACCGAGGAACTTGAACCAATGCTGAGCGTCAAGATACTCAACTTTCTTTGGGTTGAGTTTCATCTGCATCTTCATCAGCTCTGCCTCCAGTATCTCCATGGCTCTCGGATAGTCCTTGCCAACGAATAGCATGTCGTCCGAATAGCGTACATAGTAGCCATCCAAATTTGCAAGCTTCTCGTCTATGTGGTAGAGGATAACGTCCGCAAGCCAAGCTGCGACACTGCATCCTTGCTTGAGCGACTGATATTTCTCACCGAGTTCGTTGTTCTCGTCGAAGTAGATGTCTGTGTGGTAGTAGTCACGGATAACGTCAATCAACGCTGACTTTCCGTACTTCTCCTCCACCTTGTCGAACGCCCAGTCAACGTACTCTATCGGCACGCTGTCAAAGTACTTCGACAAGTCTGACTTCCACCCCTGGATTTCTCCCTCCGTGGCACATATCTCTCGTGAGACCTCCTGCACGACACGCCCACAGCCCAATCCCTTTTGGTAGGACGTGCATCGTGGGTGTGTCATCTCTGGCATCAGCTCGAAGAGGAGGTCGTTGGCAATCGACAGGACAACCCTGTCCACTGGCTCGTTCACATAGACGGTTCGGAAATCTCCGTTGTCCTTTGGAATCTTAGCCGTGTGTGGCGGAGCAATCTTGTACTTGCCGTCACGGATACGTCTGTAAATCTCCACTCTGACCTCAGGCTTCGCGAGCTGATACATCTGGTCTTTTCTCATGTCCTTCTTGTCTATGCCCTTTGCAATGGCGTATTTCCAACGCTCAGGCTCGAAGAACATACTGAGGATTTTGTCTTCTTTCATAATTCTTATGTATTGGTTATTGTGGAGGCAATCGCCTCCTTTTTAGCTTAAGCGTCTTCCGCATCTTCCGCATATCCCTCAGGGATATAGCCTTCTTCGTCAAACTCTAACTGACCATTTTTGTACATAGAATCGAAATCGAAATCGCCACTGATATCAATCTCGTCTGTAATAAACTCTCCGTCATCTGTCGTTATTACACTCTCAGGTACAATGATGTACGCACTGATTCTTGCGAATACTCTTTTCATTTTTGCCATAATTCTTGTGTTTTGGTTTGTGTGGTGGTACGTGGCCACCTTTTAGCTAAACCCAATACCTTCTTGAGCCTTCGTCATAGTGAGGGTAATAATCGGATGATGCCTGGTCCGCATCGTAATCCATCTGAGCCATCTCCTCCGCTACTGCCCTATCTCCGCACTCACGGAAATATTTCTCTTCCAATTCTTTTTGCATTTCTCTTGTCATAATCGTAATGTTTTGGTTATTGGTAGGGAGATTGCTCTCCCCGTTTGGCTAGTCGATGTGCTGGAGTGCTGCGCTGTCATCTTCTTCGGATTCTCTCCAGTACTCCTGATCTGGTTCGATCTCGATAACCTCACCTGAGAAATTGTCAGCGTCAAGAACAATATCGCTATTATTATAGGCATCCTGCACTTTCTGTACGGCTTCATTCTCACTCTCAGCATCAACGCTGACTACCTTGTTCAAATGTTCTGTGACTGATACGTAATATCTCTTCATAATTCTTGATAATTTGGTTGATAGAAGAGGAGCATGCAAGCTCCCCTTTGTTAGGCTACTCCTTCCACCACTCTGAGACATCAGAGCGCTTCAGGTTTCTCTTTTCTAAAAATTCCTTCAGAGTACTACAATATGTATTCATGCTGTAGAAATCTCCCTTGAGTCTTACTATTACCTGCTTCATAATCGTAGGTTTTAAAGTCTTGCCCATGAGTATATCTTAGCTCTTCTTTTCTCTTCTTTCAGCTGGGAGAGGAGATATTTCTTCTCTTCTCCCGAGAAATTCTTGCGGATATACTGCTCACACTGCTTCTTCTTCCAGAAATGAACCGAATCTGAAGCGTCTGGCGTTATTGAAACCCACATCATGCCGCCTACTACAGGAACAAGTCCTGCGTAGATAATTCCTTTTCTAAATTCCATAATCTAATCATTTAAATGGTTTAACATTGAATATCCCCTAGCTAGGGGATATTGTTAGGCTTCCTCGTAAGCTTCCTCCATCATAGAGTGAATCTCTTCAAGCTCGTTCGAGAAATTGTACTTGATGTTGTACGTACCAAATGCTTTGAAATACCATTCCTCAAGATACGCTCTATCCTCGTTCGCCTGCTCGCTGTCTTCTGCGGAATCAAGTCTGGCTACCATGGCAGGATATAAATCGTAGTAATCGTCTCCATCGTAGTCCATCGCCCAGAACGTACCTGTAACGTGTCTGGGATAATCGTTGTACAGATTTGCAAAATTACCATCCATGCGCTGGTCGTTAAGATGGAGATATTTCTTCATCTCTCTGTTTACCTTGTGAGTAAATTCCCATGCAAGGGACTGGGTATTCTCACTGAGCTCATCTGCAATGTATTCTTCCAGATCTTCTGCGTCATCGAATTCCTCCAGACACTCACGATATAGTTCCTCGATAGTCTTGGCAAAACTTGCCACACCGATATAATCAGCTACTTTCTCGATAACTTCACTCTTGTTGTTCATTACAACTTCTACAATATTCTTTTCCATAATTCATCTGTTTAAATGGTTCATAATGGTTCCCCACGATGATGTGGGGAGTTTTAGCTAATTATGGCGATTTCGCCATATTTCCTGTAGAATTGTCTGTACGCATCAAGACCACTGGCAGATTTCAAGTCTGTGACCTCTAGCTTACCGGTATTCTTGCGCACCTCTGCAATAGAGTATGTATTGTCGTGCGTCCACTTGATGAGGTCCACACGCCTAACAGGATTCTCTACTGACTCAACGATTTCGCACTTCAGTAAATCGTCATTCAGGATTTTCTCTAAATCACTCATAATCTAAATATTTTGGTTAATAGAAATCCCCACCATCAGGCAGGGATTGGTTTGGCTTAACCCTCACGTAACTGGCTCTTCTTGGCAGCGTTCTCAAGGGTTGTCTCAGTTGAAACGCCATTCCACATCGTCCCGTAGTGGTCCACGCACAGAACCCACAAGTCAAGCTTGTCTGAGTAAGAGAAGATGAGGTCGGGGAAATTCTTCTGCATCCATTCCTTATCCTCTTCGCTCATGTCAGTGAGGAACCACTGGAATATCTCGAAGCATTCTCTGTCCTCCTCGTCCATGGACTCTGGGTATTCGATGTTCTCATAAACCGAATAGTCAACCTCGTAAATGTTGTTGCAGAGGATGAACGCACTTCCTAGCCAGTGTACGGCTGTGTAATGATCTGTTGTCATAATTCTAATATTTAGTTAATAATAGCTCCTACGTGTCTCCACGCAGGATTTTTGGCTTAATAGAGATACTTGTCTGTGTTCACTCCAAGGATATAGGCGAGTTCAAGCATCTTCTTTGCTATATTCTTGAACCAGTCTCCCACAAAATTGTGGTCATGGCATTTCCATAACTTTCCAATCTGCTTGATGTCGTAATCCGCAAACGCTATGTTTACGGTACTACACAACCCTTGGAGCCAGTCTGTAAGCAGACTAAGACGTGATAATCTACGCTTGTCGTTCTTTACCATCTCCTCGTGGAACATCTTGAATGCGAACTCGATTTTCATCTTGTCGCTCAAAACACTGACATCTACGTCGTCGGAGTGGATGGAATCCAATATATAAGAATACCAACGTATATTCTGCTCATTCATCTCGGCAGCTGTTCTGATAGCTGCAATTTCCTGTCTTTCGTTCATAATTCTACATTTTTATGGTTTAACATGGTTTCTGTGCAGATAGACTGCACAGAATGTTGGCTAAAATCTTCTAGGACGCATGTACGCACGCTCAATCTCCTGAGCTTTTCTGTCTACTCGTGCCGTACGTCTTAAATATTCACTCTTGTCGAGCTTCTTTTTCGCACACTCCTCGCTGATAACTGCCTTGTGGCTCGCTACGAGCCTGGCAAGGAACCTTCTGCCTTCGTCTGTCATAATTCTAATTTTGATTTGGTTAATAATAGATGCATGACACAGGACGTGCCACGCAGTTTTGGCTACTTGTTGTCACACGAGATATGGCTAGGGCAGCAGTACGTCGTCCCGTTGTGTATGCCTAAGAAACAACAGCCTACACATTTATCTGTCACGACATCCCACGCACGCTCTATTCCGTGTCTGTCAGTTACTCTTACTGTTTCCATAATTCTAATATGTTTTGGTTAATAGCAGGCAGCACATTATCGTACTGCCCAAATTTAGGCTGAGAGTCTCTTCTGCCAGTTCTTAACGAATTGGCACATTCCACGGAGAAGCCTATCCAGCTCCTTCTTTGTCTTAGTCGCGTAGAAAACAAAAGTCGTGCATTTTAAAATATTCCCATATACACTGAACTTGTCGTCTTTCACAAACAATGTTGTATGTAGACCGCCATATAGCATTACTCCGTCTATCGCTACACTGATGCTCTTGTCGAAATACAAATCTCTCTGCATCTCCTGCACCTTTGGCAAAATATTATCCTTGATATACTTTGCCATCATAATGTCTCTTTTGTCCATATTCTGTGATTTTTTTGGTTTAACATTGTATGCGTGGGAATGCCCACGCACATTTTTGGCGTTACTCTCTCTTGTCTCCGTTCAGCCAGATGAACTGGGTCAGAGCGTCATACTTCCTAATCATCTGATGACGTGTGTCGAAGAGATAGAACTTCTGAGCCTCAGAGTCCACTATCTCGTCGCATATCCCTCCACGTGCGTGCATGACACACGTGAACGAACAACGGCTTGTCGCACGGACGGAGCATGAGATATTCTTGTACTCCCTGATTATCAACTCCATCAATCCGTAGCAACTCTGCCTGAACTCCATGAGTAATAAATCTTTCTCTGTCATAATCCTGTAGTTTTGGTTAATGGTACCCACGCAAGATATACGTGGGATTTTTGGCTTAGAGCAAATCCAGGCAGATAACAAATATGCTGTAATCTCCATTAGGGATAATCTCGATGTTGTCCTCCGTGAGCTTCGTGTTTATCCACTTCTGCACGCTCGGGAAATCAGACAAGTCAGCCTCGCCGGAGTAAACCACGCAGTATGCGCCAGGCTGCAAGGTGACGCTGATGTCACCGCCAAGCAACTCCTGCGAGTCTCTCGCCGTGACTGGTGTCACGATGACGCTGTGCGAGTTGTCCACTCCGTCCACGTTAAGGGCGTTCATCAAGTCAATAACCTGTGCTTTTGCAATCTCTTTCATAATCGTAATGTTTAAATGGTTAATACTGGAATCCCACACCCAGTGAGAGCGTGGGACAATTAGGCTACATCTCCGTAAAGTCCTCCATCTGCTGAATCTGCCCGTCCAGGAACAAGCCTATCACGAACAAGCCGAACATCTCAAGAATCAAGGAGCACAGGACGGCTTGAAAATCTCCAAGCACAAATCCCACGCCCATCAAAAAGGAACACACTGCGCTCAGCACGATGGCTGAGAGGAAAACACTCTTCTTGCTAAATCTTTCCATAATTCTAATATTTTGGTTAATTATCGTACTGCCCAGGTCTCCCAGGGCAGATTTAGGCTGAAATTCCACAAGCACAATTTTCGTACTTCCCAACTCTCTCAGTTCATTGGCAGTATGAAATTCTCCAAGCGGAGCGTGGATCGCCACAGCTCACAGAAGAACCACCTGCCAATTATCGTACTGCTCCAGAATGCTCCAAGCACACAGGCGTAAAATATTCCAAGCACAATTCCAATTATCGTACTGCTGAACAGCAGCAGGCACGGAACGAACTGAAAAAATCCAAGCACAATTATCGTACTTGCATAGATAATCTGTCTTGCTCTCATAATTCTTGATTTTAATGGTTTGTGTAGAAATATAGCCAATACGACCATTATCGTACTGGCTATATAATTTAGGCCATAACTGCCAGGGTGAGTCTGTCTCCGCTCCACCCCATCATCTCTACATGTGAGTAGATTTCCTGATTGACTGCGATAATTTTATCAACCATCGCCAGGCTCTCGCAATAGTAACTCTTAGTGCTCATAATTCTAATTTGTTTAAATGGTTTGTAAATAGGAGCCACGTGCGGATCTCTCCACACGCAGCCATTAGCCAGGACTGCGCCCTCTTTGCGCTGCTTGTCACCTGCCACGCCATGTTACGTGACTCTGAGCCCTCGTGTCTGTCTTGTCGGTGCCCATCGCTGGAGCACTGCGGGTAACCCGACACTTTTCCCCGCACGTTTTCGGGAGAGTAACTCTCCCACGCTCCCCACTTTTGTGGAGAATAGAGATGTTCGTACAACTCATTACGTATAGCATTCTTATCGGTTATACCTCACGTGGGATAGTCTATAATTACCCACGGTGGGAGATTTCCAACCACTGGAGCCCTCCCGCAAATAGCTCGGACAATTCGGGAACACGTCCCACGATGCCCACTCGCTAGAATATGAATTATGATTTATCCGTCCGTTATCTCGCTCGACAACTGCACAGCTACGGCTCTTACCCTTTCCACGTGCCTCATCTCATTCGGTATCGTGGTGGCTCTGTGCTCTCTCGCTACCCTCGACGGGATTTCTCGCCCGCCCTTCTGTATCACTACAGATTTGTTTGCCGGATAACTCTCTGAAATTTTGATAATAAATCCCATGAGGGAGAATAAATTCTCTCTCTCCGGAATAATACCAATATTTCTGTTTTGTCCCCTTATGCGGCACTGACCCACAAATGTACGCCTAAACGTGATAGGAAAAATAAGGGTGCGACGACCCGCGCTCGAAAAATTATCCGAGTGTAAAAAATAGGGATACGACTCCCCGACCAAAATTTAAAAACTCTGGCTAAAATCTCCCTGATGAATAACCATCAGGGAGGAAGTCCCGTAAAAGTTGGGGGGCTATTTTGCCCCCTGCGCTTCTGCTAGCTTCTTTTGTAGCTCTAAGATTTGCGCCTGTAGTTCGTCCACGCTAGCTCTCTTTTTACGTGCGACCTTTGAGCCGGCTGCAAATGAGTCGTGCAAATCTTTAATCTTACTGCCTAACTTTTGCGGAGTGTCTATAATTTTTGTTTGCTCATCCTTTCCGTTTTTCTCGAACCAAGCAAAGAAATTAGGTAGCTTGTGAGTGTGTGAGAATTCACTCACAGCCGTACGGACACACTCGGTCTGCAAATTCAGGTACAATTCGTTACCTAAAATAACTTTGTTTTCTAGCTTTTTCAGTGCCGATTTTGCAGCCTCAAAAGCTTTTTTTGCCTCAAGATATTCGCTATCTTTGCAGTTAGTCAATAACTCGCCCTTGTACTGATTAAGAGTCGAAAGTGACAAAACAACATTTTCATTTGCGGAAATTTCCGCCACATACTTTTTCGTATCCATATTATTTACAAAATTAGTATCTTTCGCAAAAGGTGCGTACCTTTGAGAACTATTTCTTTATCTCGAGTGCAAAGGTACGGACTTTTTTTCAAACTACCAAACATTTTAGCGATTATTTTTCAAAAAGTGCTTTATTTAGAATAAATCTAACTAATTTGAGTATCAAGTAGTTATGTTGTATTATGCAGTGTTATTCTGTATTTATAACATACCTTTATTTGCCATTTTAAGCTATCTAGAAACGGCTATATTTTGATACTTAGATAACTACAAAGGTATGGTTTTAAAAGTGGCTTAAATAGCCCTTAAAATGGGGTTGTTTGGGAACGCTAAAAATGTAAGCGTTTTACTAGTAAGAAAGTAGCTTTAAAAGGTACATTTCAACAACTTTGCGACGACTTGGCAAGTCACAAATAATATGTAATAAATACAATATTACATTATATACACTATATTATCAGCCAGTGGAAAAAATAAACTGCGTAAACTTTGCGCAATTACTTGTTATTATTAGTTAAATAATTTGGTGTTACAAATATTTGTATTAACTTTGCAGATGTAAATATAATTTGGTGTAGTCTATTTTGATACGTGGAAAAATGGAACACTCGAAGAAATGAATATTTATTCATGTTATAGTATATTTATGCAG
>ERZ1034873.163-NODE-163-length-39754-cov-63.700471_pt1 | contig 39754 bp, 56 predicted proteins | sample MGYA00520689_ERZ1034873 | MGnify/ENA primary metagenome ERZ1034873 (study PRJEB33766, sample SAMN09781722) | gut metagenome | biome: gut microbiome | host: Homo sapiens | place: Madagascar | study: EMG produced TPA metagenomics assembly of the PRJNA485056 data...
AAGCCCCGCCGAGGCGATGAATCGGCGGGGCTTTGGAAACGGCGTTGAAGCTGTTTCCGGTCGCAGTATTCTGAGGAGGTTCGGAACACAGATATTATACCATCTCGGCAGAAGGGAAGCAAGATTTCGTGTGCAATTTCGTGTGCATTTTGCGCCGAAAATTTGCACACGATAAGGAAAAATGCTGCACTCAAAAGCATAGAACAAGCACCGCAAAAAGCGCTGAAACCCCGATAAATACTAGAGAACACCCGCAATCACTAGGATTGCGGGTGTTCTCTTTTTGGTGGAGGCGGGGGGAGTTGAATGCTCGGGAAAAGGCGCTACAAGTGGCTTAGATACTATGGTTCTTGAGATTCGTGTGCATTTTCGTGTGCATTTTCAAAAAACGACGTGAACTCGGACTCGTAGTGGCTGCGGTATGATTTGGCGATGTGGGTATAGATACGATGCATGGTCTGGCTGTTTGCCCATCCTCCGATTTCCATGGCGATTTTTTCGGGCGTGCCGAGTGAATAAGCGAGGGATGCGAAACTGTGACGCAGCCCGTGGAGGCCGACATGTGGGAAACCATTCTGCTCACAGAGCCTATTGACGCGCTTGGAGATCGAGTTCCCGCTCTTTTTGACAACGAGCCCGGTTCGGTCTTCGACGGAGGAGAGAGCTTCATACAATGGATCTATGATTGGGATCGTTCGGTTCGAGCTGCGGTTCTTTGTCTCTTTTTTATATACGAGATTATGATGTTCGTCGTACACAGCAGACTGCGAGATATGCAGGACTTTGTTTTTTAGATCGACGGACTCCCATTGCAGCCCCTGGATTTCGGAGCGGCGGAGTGACGATAGGGCGAGCAGACACGGAATTTCAAGGTCAGTGCCTTGAATAAGCGCAAGAAACTGTTTGATTTGCACCGGGTCAAAGAACGGCCGCTCGTTCGGGACGACCTGCCCGATTCGCACCTTTGGGCGCGTGCCGGTCGCGTCCTCGATCACGGAGCCAATCAGCCCCCAGCCTGACGAGACGGTTTTTGCCCTATAGCGCTTAGACTCTGCATTGATGGCAGACTGGCAGACAGCGGTCGTCAGGTCTTTCACCTTCCGATTCATGATCTGCGGGAAGCGGTTTCGCTGAATGTTACGGTAGCCTCGGATCGTGGCAGGGGAGAGAACATTCTGCCGCGCGGCGATATAGAGGTCAACTGCTTGTGTGAGCGTCATGGACGACGGCGCGGCGCTCGCCTGCTTTAACTGGAGCTTCAGCGCTGCAACTTCGCGCACGACTTCCTTCTGCGTCGCGCCGGTGATGCTGTGGCGTTTTCCACCGATCTGGATCTGAGCACGATAGGAGCCGGATGGAAGCCGCTCGATTTTTGGGAGTTTCATAATTTGCACCTCGTCAATTTGCACGAAAATATTGAAAGGTTGTTGACAGAACTAGTAAAAAGTGGTAAACCGTGAATAAATAAAAAACTACGGAAGGGGAACTCGGCATGAACCGCGACTGCGAACGCGAGAAAACGACGACACACAAGGTAGACTTTGACGAAGCCGGAATTATGGTCGAGCGCCCCGGAGAAAAGCCCGACGAGGCGCACGACCCTACATACAGAGCTGACATCCCCTATATTCATCGGGGAAGGCGTTCGTGAACATTTGTTCCATATGTACGGATTATCGGGCAGCTAATTTGCTATGATGACGGCGAATCAAACGAATTGGAAAGGAACGACCATGGCACATGACATATTTGAGAAGTTTGCGCAGCTCGCAAGGGAAGAGCAGGAGAAGGTCGTGGAGTACACGCTGGCGCTTTTACGAAAAGACAACGTCCCAATACTTGATCTCGGGCTTGGCGACGCTGTCGACGATGGGGCCAAGTAAAGGGCTGAACGAGTATGTAACCTCGTAAACAGCATATGCGTCCTTATAGCGAGTCCCGCCGTTCTCGTCCACTCTGACCTGAATGGTTTTCTTGTCCCCATATGGCGGGAGCTGGAACGTGAAAGAGCTGCTCCCCGTGTCGGGGACTGCGTCCTGCTCGGAGATCGTTGTATCGAACTTCATTCTTGCCGAGGCATTTACAACATCTCCCGAGCGGATCGCGCTCCCGTTACATTTGTGAGAATATGTAACATCCTCGCCAAGATGGTAATACTCCACGCATTTTTCGGAGATTGAAACAGTGAGCTCAAGTTTCCCGGCCGCGAAAGCCTCGTCAACCGCATCGAGAATGCGCTGCTCGTACTCGTCCATCCGCGCATTATAATAGCTCTCATATTTCTCGTTATAGGTCACGCGCGACCAAATAAAAAACGCGGCCAGCGCGACGGCAACAGCGGCCAAGGGTATGATGATTTTTTTCATAGGGCGCCCCTCCCCGGTTAGCGACGGGAAACTGCGCTTCTGGCTTCCTGAATGGTTTCGCTGATTATTTTATTCTGGTGGTCAATAACAGCCATCATTTCTGCCTGCCGTTTCGCAGCGCCATCGATTGTGGGGTCTGATATTGATCTCCCGGTGAACCCGTAAAAGAGGAAGCAGTAGGCTGCATCGGCAGGTACTCCGTGCTCCGAAATGTAGGCTGGCGTAACATAGGCTTGAGCTCCGGATATGGCCGGCGTTTGGAGGCAAGCATCAACTCGCTTCCATTTTTCACTGTTTTTAGCAAACTCCATCCTCATCGCGGACTCAAATGCCCCGTCCTTGTAAAGGCGGAGCGCGTTGCTGAGCGCTTGCTCCTCAGCGCTTCCGAAAAGATCCTCTTTTTTCAGAATCGCAACCATCGCGCTTTTGTACGATGCTGCCTGGCTCTCTGAGCATATGTTAACGGTGGTTTTGATCGTGGAGATTGTAGGCTTTGAGGACAATAGGCTTTCAAAATCGTCTTTTTTCATTCGAGCTGCGTCTGCTGCTTCTTTTTTAGCTTTCTTTTTCCCGATTGCATAAGCAATCGCTCCAAGCACAGCTCCTTGGATCAGCCCGCTTGCAAGGGCACCCAAAACCCCAAAGTCGTCCTTTTGCCCGTATGACAAAACCGGCGGGCTATATGAGTTGAACGCTTGCGAGCCAGCGGCGAACGTAGGAGAGGACAGCAAGCATACAATCAAAAATAAAACTGCGAGTCTTAATGTAACGCGTCTCATCGCCGATCCACTCCCAGCAGGCCGTCGATCATTTGCTCGATTAGCTTTTTCTGATCGTCGGTCAGCATCTCATATTTTTTCCGGAACTCAAGTTCCAACCCGTCGCCCGGCAGGGCGGCGGGATTTTTTTGTGCAGGGTCGTCGGTCTGACCCGTCAGATACTCTGGTGTTGTCCCGAGCTCTTCCGCCAATATGCGAAGCGTTTCTCCACTGATGTTTGTTTTTTGCTTTTTTGAGTCTCTTAGATAAGTCGGGCAGACGCCCATCTTCTCACACAAAAAAACTTTCTTCTTGCCGCTTCTCTTAATAAGGGCTTCCATTCTGTCATAATTAAACAAAACCAACACCCCCATTTTTGTGAGAGTCTACAATCTCGAAAAAAAGAGATAAAAACCCTTGAATATCTCCATAAAATGAGATATAGTATGAGCATACCCGTTCAGGCAACACAAAACCGACCCCTCCGAGAGAGGCGTTTCTGCGATGATTGCTGCAACATCATTGTACAACATGGCCGGGTGGGTGTCAATATCAGAACTCATAAAAATGAGAGTGAAGGGAGGCGGAATTGTGACATTAGCAGAACGCAGAAAGGCTGCTGGGTTGACGCAGGAGGTCGTCGCAAAACGGCTTGACGTGGATCAGGGATCAATCAGCAACTGGGAGCGCGGGATATACGTCCCGCATCGGAAGTACAGGAAAAAGCTCGCGCGCTTGTACGGATGCACGGTGGACGAGCTTTTTCCGAAGCAGTGAGAAAGTGAGGTTTGGAACATGCCGCGCGTGAAACTGGCGTCGGAGAAGTACGCCGCGGACGATCTGAAGAAGCTGGTGAAATATCTGCTGTGCGACGAGAGCCAGGCAGAGGTGGCGGACGCGATGGGGATCTGCACACGGACGCTGATGAACCGGAAGGCGAAGCCGGAAGAGCTCAGGGTTTGGGAAATCCGGAAGCTGACACAGTCGGTGCGGATGAGTGCGGAGGACAAAGACAAGCTCCGGAAGCTCATCGTGCCGTGAAAGGAGGGAACAGACATGGAGAAAAAAAGAATCCCCTGCGCCGTTGTGACGCAGGGGAACGAAGATGCGGAGCGCGAGTTGAGAGCGTCGCTCCGGGTTGCACGCAAGCAGCTTCAGGTGGTGGAACGTCTGGTTTGGCTGCAATGGCTGGCACTCATCGTGCTCGTGCCGACGTGCATTGTACTTTTGTCGCGGATTTAACCGCGACTCCATTTTACCAGAGAATTGGAGGGTATGCAAGTGTTTGAAGACAAACAGGACGTCGCGCCGGTGTGCGAGTGCATCATGTGCGGCGATGAGATTTACCCCGGCGAGATCGTCTGGGACACGGACGAGGGAGCAGTCCACATCGACTGCTGCCGCGAGTACATCAACGAGCACTATATGTACAGCGCGGATGCCGCGGAGGACCTGATGCGGCTTTTGCGCATCCCGACGAGGAACGCAGAATGATTACCGCCGAAACACGGCGCGAGGGGCTGGAAAAAGTAGCCCCGGAGACGCAGACGCGGCGGCAGGTGATCTATGAGTACCTGAGATACTTCCCGGCCGGGCTGACGGCCGAGGAGCTGACGGACTCGATGTACTGCGCGGGGCTGATCCCCGTGCGCGATAAAAACTATGTCAAGCCCCGCCTTACGGAGCTGCGAAAGCTCGGACTGATCGAGCCCATCGGCAGACGCGAGAGCAAAACGACCGGCGTCAACACGGCGGTCTGGGCAATTAAGGAGGATAAAAATGCTCACAAAGACATTTACCGAGATGATGGGGATTGATGTATCGCCTTACGTCAAAAAGAGAGACGGCGCGGATTATCTGCCGTGGGCAGCGTGCAAGCTGCTGCTCCACAAAAATGGCGCGGAGACGGTTCTTTTCCAGCCGGTTCCTGGCGCAGATGGGTCGACGCTCCGGAAAAGTGACATGGCGTTTACGGACAAAAACGGCGTCCAGAACCGGTGCTATGAGGTCATGGTGCACATCACTGTAGATGACAAAGAGTGGGACACGACTTACCCGGTGCTAAACGGTGCAAACCCAGTCAAGGACAACTCCATGAGCCAGCAGAGGGTACATAACGCGGTGCGCAGGGCGTTTGTCAAGGGCGTCGCGGAGAGGATCGGGTTGGGGTACACTCTATGGCTTGATACCGACGACATGCCGGAAGCCGAAGATCTCTCCCGGCACTCGCTCGCAAAATGCAAGCAACGCCTGACAGAGCTGATCACCGAGAAGATTGCACAGGGCATCTCACTTGACGTGATGGCCGACCGGCTTGGGATGGACGCGGACACACTGCGTGGGAAGTTGTCGCTTTACAACGAGTTAGCACGCTTAGAAAAGGCCATTGGGGAGATGCAGCCATGATCGCAGACCACGATCGGAGCGGATGGTTTGGCGCATCGGATACGGCGCAGATCATGCGTTCATGGGAAACAGACACGTTCCGGCGATGGTGGGCAGAAAAGCTTGGCCTACAGCCGCGGAAATACAACTCTCGGGCGATGTACGCCGGGACGTACTACGAGCACAGGATCCTCGACGCGGTCGGTGTTACGCAGAGAGACCGCCAGATCCTGCTCCCCGAGCTGCGGCTGCGGGTTAACCTTGACGGTGAGGACGCAAACGGCGTGGTCGAGGTCAAAACCTACAAGGCTGGGAAGGAGTTTAAGCCGACCTCGGCATACCGCCAGCAGGTCAACGTGCAGATGTACGCCCGACGCATCGCAGACGGAGCGCCGGAGCGGGGGAGGATCGTGTCCTATGGTTTAACTGACGAGGACTATGCGGATTTCTTCCGACCGGTCGACCCGGCGAGAATTGAATGGCACGAGATCGAGTACGACGCGCCGTTTATCGAGCGATATTTAGAGCGGTTAAAGCGTCTGCGCGACGCTTTAGAGAGAGGGGTGTGGCCGACATGAGCGAGCGGGCAAGCGTATACCGCCCAACGGTTGACCGCGAGGACGGGAAACTATACCTCCGGTTTCCGGTTGGCGACGCGATGGAGGCGCGCCGATTGACGGCCCGCCTGAAAGATGGCGTGCGCTATACGCTGACGGTCACTCGGGCGAAAAAATCCCGCTCCCTTGACCAGAATGATTTGATGTGGAAACTATGTCAGGTCATTGCGGAGGCCGTAGGGGCGACAAAAAACGAGGTCTATCGCCAGCATATCCGGGATTACGGAGACTGGACAAGCATCCTTGCCAAAAAAGAGGCGGAAGAGACGTTTAGACGCCAGTGGGAGAGCAACGGAGATGGCTGGATCGTCGAGACGGGAGAATCATACGGGGGCATGATTTCCCTCCGGTGCTACGCCGGGTCGAGCACTTACGACACTAAGCAGATGACGCGGCTGATCGACTCGCTTATTGACGAGTGCAAAAACCTCGGCATCGAAACGGACGAAAGGACGGCGAGCTTGCTTGCGGCGAACTGACCGGGCGAAAGCCCTTGAGATCCCGAACGAGGTCAAGCGGGCGGTCGCAAGAAGAGACAGCTTTGGCGGCTGGCCGTGCTGCATCTTCTGCGGCACGCCAGCCCCGTATGAGATCGCGTGGAGCAATGCCCACTTTATTCCCCGCTCGCAGGGCGGACTTGGCATCGAGCAGAACGTCCTGACGGCCTGCCCGGACTGCCACCACAAGCTCGACCAGACGAGCGAGAGAGAGGAAATGCTCGAGTTCGCGGAGAAATACCTGAGATCAAAATACAAAGGCTGGACGCGAAGAAAATGCGTCTGGAAGAAAGGATAAAACCATGCTTAATGTTATCACAATCTCCGGCCGGTTGACAGACCAGCCCGACCTGCGCAGGACCGGAAACGGCACGGCGGTCGCGTCGTTTACCCTTGCGTGCGAGCGCGACTACAAAAACGGAAGCGGCCAGCGGGAGACGGATTTTATCCCCGTTGTCGCGTGGCGGCAGACGGCGGAGTTCGTGTCGAACCACTTTGGGAAGGGGCAGCAGGCCATGGTCACAGGCCGCTTGCAGGTCCGGAAGTGGCAGGACAAGGACGGGAACAACCGGTATGCGACCGAAGTCGTCGCGGAGCACGTCTATTTCTGCGGCAGCAAAAACGAGACCGGTAAGCCGGTCAATGTGACGGCGGGCGAGGATTACAGCCTCCTCGAAGGCGACGACGAAGAAATGCCGTTTTAACGGGGGCGGGCGATGGCTGAAAAGAAAGATGCGCCCGGCTTTATGGTTTACCGAGAGGCGGCAATTATGCTTGCACTCATCCCACCTGAGGACGCAGCAGCAGCGATTAAGGCGGCCTGTGATTACTTTGTGCGAGGCATGGAGCCTCAAAGTCTGGACGGCTACAGCGCACACGTCTATGAGACGCTGCGTGAAGGCATAGACCGAGGCGCGAAGAAGTATCAGGCCAAGTCCGAGCAGAATCGCAAGAGCGCCGAAAAGCGCTGGAAGGATGCAAACGCAATGCAAGCGCAATGCCAATGCAATGCGGATGAAATGCAAACGCAATGCGAACGCAATGCTAACCAAAACCAAAACTATAACTCTAACTCTAAACCCAGAACTAAAACTGAAACCAGTAATACGGGGGATATAAACGCGCGTAACGCGCGTAGCGCGCGCAAGGAGCGCGCGACCCCACCCACGCTTGAGAGCGTCATGGAGTACGCCGAGCAGAGGGGCAGCACTGTAGACCCGAAGCAGTTCTGGGAGTATTACAACACGGGCGGCTGGAAAGACGCCAAGGGCAATCCTGTCCGAAACTGGAAGCAAAAATTCCTGACTTGGGAAAAACACGAAACGCCGAAGGGCGCAGCTCCGGCGAGGGCAAGGGCAAACCCGGCCATTGGTACGCCGGGAGACTACGAGCGGGAGGCAATCGCCCGCTTGAACAGGATGGTGGACAATGAGTGAAAGCAAGAAAATACGGGCAGGCGGCAAAAAGCCTGCCGCGGGGAGGACACAGCCAGTGGAACTCCGGATCCCTTATCCCCGCAACAAAAGCCAGTTCTGCAAGAACTTCGGGCTTAACGCGTACTACGCAGGGATGCACTGGTCGCGGAGAAAAGACAACGCCGACCGGATGCACGACACAGTGACGGCGGTGCTCTTGAGAGACCACGTCAGCCGCCTGCCGTTTACAAAGCCGGTCAGGATCACGTTCTGGCATTGTGACCGCATGGACATCGACAACCACGCCGTCATCGAGAAGCTGATCGTGGACGCATTAAAGGGCTGGCTGCTGGAAAACGACGACCGGCGATTCTACGTCGAGCGCGTGAGTAAATTCCACGCGGACGAGTGCGTCCGGGTCAGGATCGAGGTGGCGTAGATGCCGAGCGCACTTGATCTGGCAGGCCAGAAATTTGGCAAGCTGACCGTCGTGAAGCGATTAGGCAAGAACAGCCGAGGGCACTACATCTGGCGCTGCCGCTGCGACTGTGGGAACTATGTGGACGCGGTAGGCTACGCCGTGAAAAACGGGTCGTGGCAAAGCTGCGGGAAATGCGGCAAGCGGCAGGTCGAGCGGGCGGCCGACATCTCCGGGCAGGTCGTCGGCGACTACATGGCCGTCGAGCGGGTCGGGACGTATGGGACAAGCGCGATGTGGAAGTGCGTCTGCACGACGTGCGGGAGCGAGAAAGAGCAGGGCGCGTACCAGTTTAGGATCGGCAAGCGGGCGTCCTGCCCGAGCTGCACGGCCGGCATGACGCGAGGAGAGGTCATCGCGCGGATGGCAAACATCAAGCGCGAGAAACAGAAACAGGAAAAGGAGCTTAGCACGCGAGGCACGAAAAAGAGCGATGCCTCCGGATTGCTTGCCGGAATGTCGCTGGATCAGATCGAAGGCCTTGCGCGAGAGAACGGGATGCACTACGGCAGATACCGCGCCATGGCCGAGTATCTCGGCCGCCTTGACGTCAAAAACGCGCTGGGAGGAGTGGGGGAGATCCCATGACGGACGAGGAGTATCTTTTTCGGCGCGACATAGCCGACAAAAAAGCGACCGCCCGATCAGCTGCAAGGCGCGTGAGCGGCGCGAAATCAAAAAAATGCACGCTGCCGAGCGAATATCTCACAGCGGCGCAGAAAAAGAGATTAAACGGGGAGGTCAGAACGGTGAATATGAATCGGCCCATGAAATGGGAGGAGTTTAAGGCGCTTGAGCCGGATGTGCAGACGCTGTACGTCGGCGGGCTTGCACACAAGTACGGAATTTCGGTTGGCGCTCTTGCGGGGATGCTTGGTGTCAGCCACGCGACAGTCTACAACTACTCGCGGGCAGCGTGGGGCTTGCAAAGTGGCATGACGCAAGCCGAGCGAGAGGTTTTTCGTGAGTTTTGTGAAGAAAAACAGGAGCAGGAGAATGGGGAGAACCCCACCTCCGAAGCGACCACAGGAAAGGCTGAACCGCCGAATTACTATCCTGCGGCCGTGGAGCGCATGATGCTGACACTGCGCGGGACGGTGTACTTCTGCACCGAGTATCTGCGGGCGCTGCCGCTGGGTGACGGCGAGTACACAGTAAAAATCGAGATCACAAAGGAGAATGGGAATGAATCGTGAAATGTGCCTCGACGAGGCGAAAAAGTGCGTATGCACAGACAGAAATCAGCAGTATGGAGAGCCGGAACATAATTTTGCAGTGATCGCGCAGCTCTGGCAGACGTACTTGCGGGCGGCGGCGGATGAGGACATAGAGATTCTGCCGTGCGACGTTGCGACGATGATGGTGCTTTTCAAGGTCGGACGAGTGGCGACGGCGAATGTGGGCAAGGCAGACAGTTTTGTGGACATGGCGGGCTACGCGGCGTGTGGCTGCGAGTGCGCGACGGGGCGCGAGCCATGAGGACGAAAATGACACTTGACGAGATCACAACCACGCTGCGGGCTTTTGCCCTCAGCAGAAAAAGCGGGTGCAGAGCGCGCCCGGAGTACAACATCTGCGGCAATATCGGGTGCAGGATGGCAGACGAGGCTGCGCGGGCGATTGAGCGCGTTTATGGCGAAACACAGATGGAGGGGAATAAAAATGGATAAACGGATTTCCACGGCGGATCGGCTTCCGGAGCCGGAAAAAGAAGTGCTGGCGTTCTGCCGCACGCGTGGCGGTGTGGATTATTCTTGCGTTGCAATCTACATCGCTCCGGGGACGCCGCGCGAGGAGTCAACCATCAACTGGGACTGCGATGCGTGCAGGTATGACGATGAGCGGGACGAGTGCTTCGTGGTGCCGGGGTGGTACGAGATGCTCAAGAACTGGGACGAGTACGTGTGCGTCGGGATCGAGGACGACGTGACGCACTGGATGGAGCTGCCGGAGGTGCCGGAGGAGGGCAAAAATGGACGCGGTTAAGTTTTTAGAGGAGCGCGCGCGGATGTGCGGGCATGGGTGTAAAAACTGCCCTGCCTACGGAGACGAGTGCAATATTTACAAGGAGGGCTGCGACTTCGAGTCGCTGGTCAAGGCCGTAGAGGCGTGGGCTGCCGAGCACCCCAAAAAGACGCGGCAGAGCGAGTTTTTGAAGCAGTGGCCGAATGTAAAGCTGGGCGTCGACGGGGTGGTGCCAATCCTCCCGTGCGGACTAGATACGGAGTATCCTCACAAGAATGGGTGCATTGATGAGGACGGATATTGCACTCATGCTAGTCGAGGATGCGACAAGTGCAGCCACGATTTCTGGATGCAGGAGGTGGAGTGATGGAGCGGCTGACCTTTGAGGGCAATTTTTGCGATATTGCACAATGCTGCCACCTGCTGTGCCCGCATGGCGGTAGCTGCACGCAGAAACAGGTGTGGGAGCGGCTGAAACAATACGAGGACCCGGGTCTTGCGCCGGAGGACTGCGCGGAATACCGTAAATTTGAGGATGAGATCATTGCAAGCGGCAAGACCTTCGGGTGGCTTGTTGAGCTGCTCAAAGCCGACAAGGACGGTCGGTTGCTGGTTTTGCCGTGCAAGGTGGGAGATACGGTGTGGGCTGCCAGTGGCAAAATCATCAAGTGCGAAATCGACGAAACATACCTGTGTGACAGCGGAGGGGTTGAGTTTCTTGTGTCGTTTAATTGCGACGGCACCGACTGTAAGAGATGCCCATTTAACAACTGGACGCAAGATTGTTTTGGTGAGCACTACTGCGACTGTGCATACGGCAACAGCTCATTTAAGGATAGTGAAATCGGTAAAACAATATTCCTCACCCGCGAAGAAGCCGAATCGGCATTGGAGGCGATGAAGGATGACTGAATTGAAACGCTGCCCTGAGTGCGGTGGAGTTGCAACCGTTATCCATATGTACGATACCTACGATAGAGCAGACTTTGGGTGGGATGCCGGTTGTAGGAGATATAGGGCTGGTGATGGCCTTCACGCAAAGAAGATGAAAGTATCTGGGCTGCCCAGCAAAGAAAAAGCAATCGACGCGTGGAACAGGAGGGTTGACAATGGCTGAATGCATTGAGCGAGAAGCATTGGTGCATAGGCTAAAAAGCCCATATTTGTTTAATATTACTCAAAGAATTTTTGAGATTATATCAGAAATTCCAGCCGCCGACGTGGCTCCAATCGAAGCGCTGGAGCGCTTGCGGGACGAGCTGTGCGCGCAGGACCTAATCACCATGGAGGGGCTTGGAAGGCTAAACGCACTGATTTATGAGTGCGCGCATGGGAATGAAGGAGGGGAAAACGATAATGGCCGAATACATTGACCGGGAGGCGTTTAAGAAAAGCGTCGAGGAGCGTTATTGCAAGCCATGCAAAGCAGATGGAAAAGACCACAACGGATGCTGGTGTCGTGCCTGCTGGGTTGACGACATGCTTGATGAGGTAGAGTGTTTCCAGCCCTCTGACGTTGCCCCAGTGGTGCGATGAGTGGTCGTGCTGCTCGGGATCCAATAAAGACAGCGGCCAGCTCGTGGAAGGGCTGGCCGCTATTTCGAAGCATTGCATTTTTACCAAATTTGTTATTTAATTGTATACAGATATGCGGAGCGTGCCGGAGACGGCGCGGGCGGGGACAGCTCCGCGGCTCCGCGCCAAGAAGCGATCCTGAAATCCTGCCTAAAAGCATATGGCTTTCCCGACGAATCAGACACCGGCGCATCCATTACGCGTGCAGGCATCTCCAAGGCCGGGTGACGTGGGTCGGGGTGATAAAAACACCCGCAGGTGCGTCCTAAAATCGGGGTGAGGCATCCAGTACAGCTGTTGTGATGCTCACCTCAAAAAAACAGCCCAGCGCCCGACAGCTGCGGGACGCTGGGCTGGCGAAAACTAATCTGCGTCGGTGCCGCACCAATTTATCAATCTCCAAGATCCTTTTTGATGGCCGACTCGATGTACGCGGAGAGCGTGACGCCGGCCTTCGCGGCCTCGCGGCGGGCGCGCTCGACGGTGGACGCACTTATGTACAGGTTAAGCCTGATGCTTGCGTCGTCCTCGGTGATCTCGCCGAACTCGGCGGTATACTCGTCGGCGGTGAGGTGCTGCGCAGCCCATGCACGCGCGTCGTCGTAGGTGAGCGGGTAAATCTGCTCGCTGCCGCGCGTCTCGCTCGGGCCGGCAGGCTCGGAGTACTTAGATCCGGGGCCGCCCTCACCGTGCAAAAAGTACTCGCCGGTGCGCTTGCAGTACAGGTCCTCGGACCAGCCGTAGAGCCGGTCGCCCAGACCGGAGCAGATACCGCCGACGCAGCGGGCGGTGTCGGTGTCGTAGACCTTGCTGTTGATGATCTTTTTCATTTTTACACCTCCTCCACGAAAACCATCATGTCAGGGTCGCGGACGACGTTGCCATCGTCGTCGTACATGGCGCAAGCGCCGCCTTCGTCGTCGCTGTTGGCCATGTCGACGCAGTAGTCGACGTCGTCGACGATGTACGCGCCGCGCTCCTCGTCAAAGTCGAGCGAGCCAGCGCCAAAGTAATCGGCGCTCCAGTCGGGGTCATAGCCGCTGCCATTCCAGCGCATGATGCAGATATCAATGATTTTCTTGCCGTCGGTGAGTTTCATAATGTTTACTCCTTTGTTTGTTTGGGATCCTTTGCTTTATGGTCCCATTGTACACCAGAGTTTGCGCAAAGTCAATAGCAAATTAGAGTTTGCGCAAAGTAAAAATAGACAAAAGTTGACGCATGATTTTAGGCAGTTTTAAGGATATGGACGGAGGGGAGCGCGTGAGCAGGCCAAGATACTGGTGGTATAGAAACGTGTGCGCGGCCATCGGGCAGTATCCAGCGCTGCGGGATCGGATTGACGACCGTGGGCGGCAAAGCGTCACGGCGTCGGTAAGCGGGATGCCGCACGGCTCGGGCGTGGGCAGGCCGGCCGAAGCTGCTGCACTGCGGGTGGTGTGCGCGCGGGAGTACGACGATTACATTGCAGTCCAGCGTGCGATTGATACGGCCAAGGAGTGGCCGGACGGGGATCTGGTGCTGGACATTGTAAACATGTGGCATTGGATGCGGGTCAAAAATTTTGACTACATCGCCGACCGGCTGCATGTGTCGGAGCGGACGGCAAGGCGTTACAACAGCCGCTTTGTGTATTTGGTCGCGCGCAACATGGGCTACTACGATAAGTTGGCCTAACAAAGCCATGTCAATACATTATAATAGATATCGTAAAAGGGCTGCCGGGAAACCGGACAGCCTTTTTTACTACCATCAACTGGATGAAAAAAGGATGTGAGACGTGTGGACGGGCGAGACGCAAAGACAGGACGATTTGTGAAAGGGTACAAGGGCGGCGGGCGAAAGAAAAAGCCGGACGAGCTTGACGGCATCCACGAGAGGACGGTGCCGGAGCTTGTAGAGTTGGCGTTTAGCCCAGAGACGCGCGTTGATCTCCGCGTCGCCATCCTAAAGTGGCTGACCGAGATGGATCTCGGCAAACCCGGCCAAAAAGTGGATGTGGACGCGCGCACGGAAGGTGTTCAGGTCGTGCAGTTTGAGGGGGATCTGGCGGAGTGGGCGCAGTAATCTTTGACCATTTGCGCACGGAAAAGCCGACAAAGCAGCAGATCGCGTTTTTTAAGTCGACTGCAAAGCACACGGCGTTTGGCGGTGCGCGCGGCGGCGGCAAAAGCTGGGCAGGACGGCGCAAGCTTGTCATGCTGTGCATGGCGTATGACGGGCTTCGGTGCCTTCTGCTCCGGCGGACGATGCCGGAGCTGCGAGAAAACCACATCCTGCCGCTGCAAGCGGAGCTCGCGGGCTACGCAAGGTACAAGGCCGACGAAAAAGCGTTCATTTTCCCAAACGGCTCGCGGCTGGTCTGTGGATACTGCGACACGGAAAGTGACATGATGCAGTACCAAGGCCAAGAGTATGAAGTGATATTGTTCGAGGAAGCAACTAATTTCCGTGAGGAATGGATCACATTCATCCGGACGTGCCTGCGCACAACTCGGACGGACTTCACGCCGCGCTGCTACTACACAATGAATCCGGGCGGCGTCAGCCACAACTATTTCAAACGGCTGTTTATCGACCGCAGATTTGACGCGGGCGAGAACCCGGACGACTACGTCTATATTCCGGCCAAAGTGTCCGATAACCCGTACATCAACGCGGATTACATCAAAATGCTGGAGGCGCTGGATCCTGTAAAGCGGGCGATGCACCTCGAAGGCCGCTGGGACGTCTACGCTGGGCAGTTTTTTGAGAGCTTCCGGCCGGAGCCGGACGCGATCAAGGTGGCGGAGCTCGGCGTTCCGGCGGAGCAGCTTCGCGCGGATCGCAGATGGACGCACGTCATCGACCCGTTTGAGATACCGCAGGGCTGGACGATGTACAGGTCGTTTGACTTCGGCTACGCCAAACCGTTCTCCTGCGCGTGGTGGGCGATTGACTACGACGGCCGGGCATACCGCATCCTGGAGCTGTACGGCTGCACACGCACGCCAAACGAGGGCGTCAAGTGGATGCCAGACAAGATATTTGCGGAGATCCACCGCATCGAGAGAGAGCATCCGCAGCTCAAAGGCAGAGACATTATCGGCGTGGCGGATCCATCAATCTGGGATGCGTCGCGCGGGGAGTCCGTATATGATACGGCCTGCCGCAATCAGGTGTATTTCACGCCGGGCGATAATAAGCGCATACCGGGCTGGATGCAGTGCCAGTACAGATTACAGTTTGACGATGACGGTTACCCGATGATGTACGTTTTTGCTAATTGCAAGGCGTTTATCAGGACAATCCCGCTATTGCAATACGACGATCACCGCCCGGAGGATCTTGACACGACGGCCGAGGACCACGTCGCCGACGAGTGGAGATACTTTTGCATGGCGCGGCCGATCACGCCGCAGCGGGCAAAGACAAAAAAGGACGCGCCCGGCGACGATCCGCTCGGGCTTTTTGACGACGGATTTGATTACATCCGGCGGCCGCGGATGGAGCGGCTGGGATAAGGGGGACATATGGACGAGATCATGGACGTGATGCCAGCGGACAAGGTGCTGGACGAGATCATCGGCAGGCAGCAGGTGTTGGAGGCGACGCAGACCCTCCAAAAGTACAAGCAGGGCAAGGCAAATTTGGAGAGCCGTGTCATCGCGAACGAGCAATGGTGGAAGCTCCAAAATGACGAGGATGCACGGCAGCGGCTCCGGCCGGGAGACGTGCAGGAGACAAAAAGCGCGTGGCTGTGGAACGTCATCTCGGCGCATCACGCGACGAGCATGGACAACTACCCTGCGCCCAACATCCTGCCGCACGAGGAGTCGGATCAGCAGGAGGCGGCGACGCTGTCGTCGATCGTGCCGGTCGTTTTGGCGCAAAACAACTTTGAGGACACCTACTCTGACGTCGAGTGGCGCAGGGCGATTGCGGGCACGGGCTTTTACAAGGTCATGTGGGACGCCAAAAAGCTCAATGGCTTGGGCGACATATCCGTCGTGCAGACGGACATCCTTAATTTGTTCTGGGAGCCGGGCATCGTGGATTTGCAGGCATCCCACAACATTTTCCACGTCGAGCTGATGGCAAACGAGGACATTGAGGAGCAGTTCCCGCAGGCCAAGGGCAAGCTGTCGACGCCGACGGTCACGGTGTCGGAGTACGTCTGGGACGACACGATTGACACGACGGGCAAGTCGGCTGTGGTCGACTGGTACTACAAGCGCAGCACAAACGGCAAGACAGTGCTGCACTACTGCCGCTATGTCAACGACGTCGTGCTTTACTCGTCGGAAAACGAGGGGCTGGAGAGTGGATACTACGAGCACGGCAAGTATCCGTTTGTTGCGGCGGCTCTCTACCCCATCGAGGGGACGCTGGCCGGGTACGGCTACATTGACATCGGCAAGGGCACGCAGACGGAGATCGACATGATCAACAACGCCGTCGTCCAGAATACGATGTACAACGCCACTCCCCGCTATTTCGTTCGGCAGGACGGGCAGGTCAACGAGGACGAGTATCGGGAGTGGAAAAAGCACTTTATCCACGTCGGAGGGAACCTCGGCGCCGACGCGATCCGGCCGGTCGACACAAATGACGTAAACGGCAACTACATTGAGTTTTTGAATATGAAAATTCAGGAGCTCAAAGAGGTTTCCGGCAACCGGGACGTGTCGAACGGCTCCACGTCGGGAGGCGCGACGGCGGCGTCTGCAATTGCGGCGCTGCAGGAGGCCGGAGCCAAGCTCGACCGCGACGTCAACAAAGGCTCGTACAGAGCGTTTCGAGAGGTCGTGTACATGGTCATCGAGCTGATTCGGCAGTTTTACGATCAGCCGAGGCAGTTCCGGATCACGGGCGAGAACGGAGAGATGGAGTTTGCGACGTACTCCAACGCCAACATCCGGCCGCAGCAGCAGCTGATCCTCGGGCAGGACTACGGCTACCGCACGCCGGAGTTTGATATCGAGGTGACGGCGCAGAAATCGTCGCCTTACCAAAAGCAGACCCAAAACGAGCTGATGATCCAGTTTTATCAGCTTGGATTTTTCAATCCGGAGCTTGCCGATCAGGCGCTGGCAGCGCTTAAGGGCATGGATTTTGACCGCAAACAGGAGATCGTCAAGATCGTCACCCAAAACAAGACGATGGCCGACCAAATCGCGCAGCTGCAGCAGGTAATCTTGCAGCTGACAGGCGCAATAGACCCGAGCGGCAAGCTGGCGCAGCAATACGCGGCGGTGCTCGGCGGGCAGACGCAGACGGCTCCAAACCTTGGGATTGACGTCCAGACAACGCAGGAGCACGCCAACGTCCGCAATGCGCGAGAGCGAGTCGCCGAGCAGGGTGACCCGAACAGCGGAGGTGCGCAGGTATGATCAACGTATCCTACCGCTGTGATAACGGGCTGCTTGTCTTACGGATGGCAGGACATAGCGGGATGGCTCCTGACCTTGTGTGCGCGGCCTGTACGGCGCTTGCCTATACGCTGGCGCAAGCGGTCTTGGACGCAGAGTCGCACATGGAGCAGGAGCCGACGATCGACCTGCGGGAAGGCTACGGCAAAATCTCGTGCCGGCCGGAAAAGGTCTACCTGCCGGGCATGATGGCGATCTATCACACTGTATACCGCGGGTTCGAATTGCTTTCTACGAGCTACCCGCAGAGCATTAAGGTTTACGCGCGCGGGACGCCGCGCGAGGAATAAACGGGTTCGCCCACCTTACGGGCAGGTTACGGGGTGGCTCACCGGACGAGCCGGAGAAAACAATGGACTATATCAAATTCTTAGGCTTGCAGCTGTTCGCCGAGGGCGCGGCCGCGGGCGAATCGGGCGTTACAGGCTCCGACGCCGGGAGCCAGACGGGCGTTACCTCCGGAAATCCGGAGGGCACTGCTGCCGCCGAGCAGGAAGTGGAAGCAGCAAAACCGAGCTTTGACGAGCTTGTCAAAGGCGAGTACAAGGACGCCTTCAACGAGCGCGTCCAGAAGATCGTGCAGGCGAGACTGAAAGGAACGGAAGAGACCGCGAAGAAGCTCGACGGGCTGGCTCCGGTTCTTGACCTTCTGAGCCGGAAGTACGGGGTGGACGCCTCGGACGTCGATGCGCTCAAAAAAGCGGTCGAGTCCGACGACAGCTACTTTGAGCAGGAGTCGCTGGACACTGGAATCCCAGTCGATCAGCTCCGCAAAATCCATGCCATCGAGCAGGAGAACGCCGCGTTGAAGGCGGCGCAGGAGCAGAGCGCACAGCAGGCCGAGGCGCAGCAGCGCATCGCGGCATGGATGGCGCAGGCAGAACAGGTCAAGAGCATTTACCCGGCGTTCGACCTCGACACGGAGATCGTCAACCCGCAGTTCCAGACGCTGCTCCGGACGCTGGAGAGCAACGGGTTCCCGAACGCGATGCAAGTTGCGTTTGAGACGGTGCATCGAGACCAGATCCAGCCTGCCGCCATGCAGTACGCGGCCAAAAAGGCGCAGGAGGCTACGGTCAACGCAATCAAATCCGGCTCTTCCCGCCCGAGCGAAAACGGCTCCGGGCAGGCTGCTTCCCTGACGAAAATTGATCCGAATAAATTGACGCGCGCGCAGATCAAAGACATCCGCGAGCGCGTTGCGAGGGGAGAAAGAATCACATTCTAAGCTCCCTTCGCCAGTGCGAAAGGAGAATGAAAGATGACCAATCTTTACATCAAGAGCCTCCAGCTCTTTGCAGTCCAGACGACCGGCACGGCGACGCTGTCGGCCGAAATGAAAACCTTTTACGACAAGGCGCTTATTGAGCAGGCCACGGCCAAACTTGTCCATGACCAGTTCGGACAGAGACGCCCCATCCCGCAGGGCGGCGGCAAGACAATCGAGTTCCGTCAGTTTGCCAAGCTCAACAAGGCGCTGACGGCGCTCACCGAGGGCGTTACTCCGGCCGGCTCCGCGCTGTCCGTCTCGACGATCACGGCAACGGTCGACCAGTACGGCGACTTTATCGCGATGAGCGACGTGCTCGAGCTGACGGCCATTGACAACGTTGTGCTCGAGGCGACCAAGACGCTCGGCAATCAGGCGGGCGCGACGCTGGACACGATCACGCGCAACGTCCTTGCCGCCGGCACGAACGTCATCTACGCGCCGAACGGCTCCACGGCCGTCACCAAGCGCGGCGACCTTGTCGCGGCGTGCAAGCTGACGCCCGATCTCGTGGCGCAGGCTGCAACGCAGCTCAAGGCGGCCAACGCTCCGACCATCGACGGCAGCTATGTGTGCATCATCCATCCGTATGTTGCCTACGACATCATGACCAGCGACGCGTGGATCGACGTCCACAAATACGCCGACCCCGAGAGCATCTTCGAGGGTGAGATCGGCAAGCTGTACAATGTCCGCTTTGTCGAGACGACCGAGGCTAAGATCTGGAAGGACACCACAACGCCGAGCGGCCTCGCAGTCTTCGGCTGCATCTTCCTCGGCGCGGATGCCTACGGCGTCACCGAGGTCACGGGCGGCGGTCTTCAGACGATCGTCAAGCAGAAGGGCTCGGCCGGCACGGCTGATCCGCTTGACCAGCGCTCTTCGGTTGGCTGGAAGGCCATCAAGACGGCGGCGATCCTCGTCCCGGACTACATTGTCCGCGTCGAGTGCTGCTCGGCCTACTCCGCCACGGCGGCGGCGAACTAATCATCGGGGCGGCTCCGGCCGCCCCTTATTTTTTCAGGAGGTAATCAATATGGCTACGGTCAAAAACGAAAACACGGAGAAAAACATGGTTAAGATTCGGCTCCCTGTGCTCCCGCGAGACAGAGACACGGGCCCGCTTCCGGTCTCGGTCAACGGCGAAAAATACTGGATCCCGCGCGGCAAGGCCGTCGAGGTGCCGGACTACATCGCCGAGGTCATCGAGCACGCAGAGACGGAGGAGGCCAACGCGGAAGAGTACATCCGCGGCATTTCCTCGTAAGGGGTGAGGCGTTGTGACAGTTAAGCAGTGCCTCGATTTCTTCAAAAAAACAAAAGCGTTCTCTCGTGACACGTTCGACGACTCCGCGCTTCTGCGTTTCCTCAATGAGGTAGAGGGCATGGTGCAGACAGACATTCTGCATCTGTTCCACGACGGGATCACGCAGTACACGGACGCGGAGAGCACGGACGAGCTGCTCGTCGTCGCTCCGTATGACAAGCTGTATTTCAGCTATCTCTCATACCGGATCGACCTGCTCAACAACGAGACGGGCAAGGCGTCCAACTCCAAAGCGGCGTTCGATCAGGATTGGGAGGACTTTCTCGGCTATTACACGAGGACATACTACAACACGTGGGGGTGACGGCGATGGGCTACCCGAACCCGCCCGTAAAGGACGAGATCAGGAAAATCCCGGCGGATACCTATAAGCCGTACCCATACCCGCCGAGCGATCAGGAAAACCCGCTCCCGATCCCGCCGAAGGACGGCTATCTGACTGCTTACCAGATCGCTTTGAAGCACGGCGAGGCGACCAAGGCAGACGGCACGATCATGACGGAAAAGGAATGGATCGCGCAGTACGGCGAGGCCATCGCGGCGGCGAACGAAGCGGCCGGGAAAGCGAACGAGGCGGCGGACAGCGTCGCAGGGTACGCCAAAGCGGCGGAAGAAGCGCAGAAGGAAGCCGAAAAGGCCAGAGACGAGGCTGTTTCAGCGAAAACGTCCTCTGAGGCTGCGAAGGCTGCGGCCGAGGCGGCGAAAGCAGAAGCCTTAACGTCGAAGGAAGCTGCGGGAGAGTCCGCACAAAGCGCGCAGGATTCATCGGCCAAAGCGGAAGCGGCAAAGACCGTGACAGAACAATCAGCGGCGGACGCTGCGAGCGCTGCGGCGGCTGCGGCTGCGTCTGCTGATTCGGCGAGCGCATCTGCCGAGAGAACGGCGGCAAGCGCTGCGGAGGCTGCGGCGTCTGCGGCGGCGGCCTCTACATCGGAAGAAGCTGCGGCCGCTTCCGAGAAAAATGCCAAGACAGCACAGACGGCAGCGGAAGCGGCGCGGGACAAGACGCTGAGCTATTCGGCACATCCGCCTATCGTGGGCGACAATCTGCACTGGCTGACGTGGGATGGGAGCACCTACGTTGACACGGGGATCAAAGCCACGCGTCTCGTGGACGAGAACAGCGGGAACGAAGTCCGCATGTGGTTCGGCACGGTCGCGGAGTACAACGCGCTCGACACGATCGAGAGCGACGTCTACTACAACATTCTGGAGGGGGAGGCATGAGTCTTGCGAAGAATGGCTATGCGGTCTACCCGCTCCGGCAGAAAAAGATTCTGATCGGGGATCAGGTCGTATACGACCGCGACACCCGAGGGAAAAGCTGGTTCATTCTCGACTACGCCACATACGACGCCCCACGGTTCGTTCCGGCGCAGTCGACGGGGCTCGTCACGTCCGACGGGCTCCTGTTCTACACAAGAAGCAGACGCAAAGGGGGCTAATCCATGGCAGCGTTTTTTACCTTAACGCTTGATACCACTGCTCCTTCCGGGGGCAAAATCACACTTATCACGCTGACCAACACCAGAAACATCACGGCGACGCTCGCGGCAACGGGCGCGACGCAGATGAAGCTCTGGGGCGACATTGGAACCGGCTCGGCGGCGACGACCGAGGCGGCGGCAAGCTGGGAGGCGTTCACGGAGAGCAAGGCCGTCCAGCTGACAAGCGGAGACGGCGTCAAGACGGTCTATGTCAAATTCCGCGACGACGTCGGCAACGAGACGACGTCTTATTCTGCGACGACGGATCTCGACACGACGGCGGCTATCGTTACGGTCACGGGCCCGGACGTCGCGAAGGTCTCGAAGGTCGCAGGCTACAACGTGGCGACGTTCTCGTTCTCGTCCGACACGGACTTTGTCGAGTATTCGGTTCGCGTCGTGCCGCAGAACTCCAGCACGCACACGGCAGGCACGCAGCTCGGCACGACGAACGGCTCGGAGAATATGTCCGGAACCGGAGATTTCAAAGCCGACACGGCCATCAACTGCAAGATCAACGCGGCCGATCTTGCGGCGGCGTCTGCCGAGGACGGCGCGAAGATCATCAAGGTCTTCGTCAAGGACAAGGCCGGAAACTGGAGCGTGTAAATGAGCGCACCGAATGTGACGTTTACTGCGAGTGGGACGGTGATCTCGGCAGTCTCGGGATTCGACTTCATCACGGTCAGATTCTCGGCTGACGAAAAGTACACCGCGTTTGAATGCAGGGCGACGCCTGCGGCGGCTGAATGGGGGAGGGGAAAAGGGACGCTGGTCGCGTCCTTTTCCTCCACTCCGGCCGGGACGGAGCGCTCGTTTGAAATCTACGACGAATACCTGACCGCCGGAGACGGAGCGTACAGAATCTCTCTGTATGTGCAGGGAGAAGACGGGAGTTGGAACGACAACGGGGCGTTCATCCCGATTGGCTCAACCGGCCTTGTTACGGCGGACGGACACACATTTTTATCCATGAGGGAGTGAGAGCATGGCAGAATACAACTCCGCATACACCGGAGCACAGATCGACGAGGCGGTCGGAGCGGTCGTAGGCGACACGCTTGCGAAGAAGAGCGAGGCGGCGCGATTCGGCACGATCACGCTGCCGAAAGGCCGAGTGAAGGGCGACGTCAATGGAGACGGAGTTATCAATGTAGACGATAAAAACCTCGCTCTAAACATTATGGCAGGTAGTTACACGCCGACTGACATTGAAAAATGGTGTGCAGATATGAATGGGGACGGGACAGTTGATTCAGCGGATTCCCTTAATATAAGTAAAATATATAACGGCACATATCCTGGCGTGCTCTCGGACTACTATGGGAACTGGGCCTACGATACTGTCACTAAGCAATGGGCAGCCGAAATTCTGCATGCCGAGATGGCTGCGTCCAGCAACGTGATTATCTGTAAAAGCGAATTTGACAAGATTCTTAAGATCGAGCCGAAAGACGGAGCTATAAAAGTATATGCGTCAATTCCCCCTATTTCTGATGTGGAAGCTGTCATTGAGTACGGCGGAACCGGAAGGGGAAAAGTCGTCGATGATTTGCCAGACGTCTTTATCGCAACCTACGGGCAAACAACCATTCGGGAACTTTGGGAAGCACACAGCCGCGGGAAAGTGATTGTATGTTGGAGAAGCAACAACAAGGCGTTCGCACCGCTCACATATGCTCCGATTAACGATGACAGCAATGAATATTGGTTCGGCCCAACTGCGGGCGGCCAGTTATTCGTCTGTAGCGCCGAAAGCAAGTGGAGCGTAACTCGCGCCATGAAAACCAGCGGCTTCACCCATGCGTCGTACCACGCGACTGGCGGCGCAGACCCGATTACGCCGGAAGCAATCGGCGCAGCAGCCGAGTCCCTCTCCCACCAAGTTACGCTGACGGCTTCCGGGTGGAACTCTACGACGAAGCAGCAGACGGTCGCGTGCGCGGACATCCTTGCGAACGTGACGAAGCAGGAGATCCACGCGATGCCGGTCGACACGAGCGCGGGGAACGCGTACTACTCCGCCGGTATCATGCCGGTCGCGCAGGCGGCGAACAGTCTGACCTTCTACGCGGAGACGATCCCGACGGCGGACATTGGCGTGTACGTCGCGATCCACCCACTGAAGTTCTCGTGAGGTGAGCGGCATGATCTGGATCGAACCGAGGAAGAAAATCTCCAAGAATCCAGATAACATCTGGATTATAAACGATTCCCCGAATATCCCAACCGACGTTGCATTAACTGGGTGGAATGTTTACTTTACATCAAATGGAATCCAATATAAAGCGCTCGCCTTGCGAGGAAGGGCACTTGCAAATCCGCCAGCGAATATCGTGAACATAGACTATGCTCCAAACGATGACAGTGGCTCAACTACAACCGTTTATACAAGAACGATCAATAGGGTGACGTTAGCGGTAATCCAGGACACTTGGTCGAGTGAGGCGTATCAAACCATTGCTTTCGAAGAGGCACCGACAGGCGACTTGCTTACGTGGCTTCAGTCGAACGCTGTAAAACAGTGAAAGGGTGAAAGAGATGATTTATAATCCAGTAATTTACCAATGCGGGGGGGGGTACTGAATATCACATAACGAAAAGTGCGAATATTCAGAACAATTATCCGGATGCAGCCACTGCGGGGACAATCCTGTATGACAATACTGGAAGCGGCATCGGAACGAGCATTACAATCAAAACAGCAAGCGGGATAACGATTCCATATAGAAATTCAACACAGGGGAATATAATGTTCGTGATGCCGGCAGAAGATATTGAAATTACGTATAAAACTGTGGCGCCGGAAATCGGAATATAACTGTAAAATTCCATGACGCGCTGGCGATCCGGCTCATCGAGTGGCTCAAGGCCAAGACGGTGAAGAAATAAGTGGACAAGTATGATCTTTAACACGAGTTCCCCCGCGAATGTGGAGGGCAAAAAGCGACGCGACGCCCCAAAACGGGACGCCGCGCCAAACTTCACAATCTGTCTAAAATATAGCAGAACTGTGAAGAAAAAGCAAGAGGAGGCTCGGAACAATCCAACAAAAGGAGAGAGCCATGGGAGACATTATCTGCGCGGCGATCACGGCGACGGCAAGCATCGTGTGCGCCTTTGCCGCCGCCGCGCTCAAACGGCGCGAGAAGCACGAGAGCAAGCGCGCGGAGGCGGAGAAAACGCGCGACGCGAAGATCCTTGCGCTGTGTGAATCGCAAAAGATCGTGATGCTCGACCGCATCCGGTATCTCGGCCAGAAGTACATCGAGGCAGGAGAGATCGACTTTGACGACCGAAGAATCCTGAACGCCATGCACGACAGCTACCACAACGGCCTCGGCGGGAACGGGGACGCGGACGTCGTCATGAGCGAAGTAAATAAGCTGCCCCTCAGACGGGTAAATTAAGGAGGACATATCATGAAAAAAAGAAACTACGCGGAGAACAGATTCCACAAGGCGCGCTTTGAGATCAGCAAGGTCTGCGACGAGCTGAACGTCGATTACGAGCTCGGCGCATACGAATACGCCAACCGTATGGGCTGGGACGTCGGCGCGGGCGGCGCGGAGCTTGAAGAGTACGAAGCCTTTACCGACCATGTGCGGGATCTTTTCCGGGCGTGCAGCGGCGATGAGGAGCACAACGCTGTGTATCACTATTTCCACTGCGAGGACGAGCGTCATGAATAAGCTCATCGACCGGCTTGTAAAACTGCTGACCGTCAAGAGCCTCGTGACGCTGACGCTGACCGGCGTTTTTGCGGCGCTGGCTGCGACGGGGAGACTTTCTGAGACGCAGTTTATGACGATTTTCACGACGGTCATCGCGTTCTATTTCGGCACGCAGGCGGTGAAGGAATGAAAATCCTCATCATCGCCGGCCATGGCGCGGGCGACCCCGGAGCCGTGGCGAAGATCGGCGGGACGCAGTACAAGGAAGCGGAGCAGACAAGAATCGCGTCGGGCTATGTCTGCGACGAGCTGAATATGTACGCGACGGCAGACCAGTACGACCCAACACGAAACGCGTACTACGACTACCAGAACGGCCAACTCAAAAAGCGGGCGAACTTTACAGGCTACGACTACGTCCTTGAACTCCATTTTAACGCGGGCGCGAACGATTTAAGCGGCGACGGTAAAACGACCGGCGTCGAAATTTTTTACCCGTCTGCGGGCGAAAAATCGGGGTATGAGTACAAAATCCTCGACGCTGTTTCCAAGTGCGGCTTTACGCGTCGGTCTGTAAAATCGGGGAGTCTGGCCGTCATCAACACGGCGGCGAGAGCGGGCGTCAAGGCAAATCTCTTGGAAATCTGCTTTTTGGACGACGCGGACGATATGAAGCTGTGGCGCGGCAATGTCAATGGCATCTGTGGCGCCATCGCCTGCGCCATCGCCGGAAAGGGGGATGCTGTGAAAATCGAGGAATACAGCGTGCCGCTGAAAAACATCGACCACATCGGCTATATTCCTATGGTGGGAAAGGGCGAGGCGGTCACGGCGGCGGCGCAGAGGAAAACGTGGAACGGCAGGACGCCGGACGCGATCTGCAACGCGGAGCTGTTCAACATGAAAACATTCTCCCCGGCCTCCGGCGTCGTGCATAACGGCAAGGCACAGTACGTCCCGCAGACGCTCGGCGTGGCGCTTAGGATGGGCAAGGAGCCCGTATTAAGCTACATGAACAACGTCGGCGCGGCAGACTGGCTCGGGACATACCCGATGCTTGTGCGAGACAGACAGAAGGCGTTCGACGCCGTTCCGGCCGGGCTGACCGGATCGAGAGCGCGAACCGCGTTTGCATGGAACGACAAGCGCTGCGCCATCGTCTGGGCGACGTCAAAAAGCGGCGTGACGCTCGAACAGCTTGCCTCCGGCATTATCGCGCTGGGCTACAAAACCGCCGTCAACTTTGACGGCGGTGGCTCGACGGCGGTCGTGACGCCCACAAAACTGTACGAGCAGGGACGGAAGGTGCGCGGCAAACTCGGCATCTGGGTCAAGGACGGAACGGGCAATTACCTGACGAAAAAGGCTACGAAAAGCCGTGTCGAGCCGATGCAGAGGGAATCCGGCTGCGGGACGGGCGTGAAGCTGACCGTGACCGCGAAGACCGGGCTGAATGTGCGGAGACTTCCCATTGACGGCGCGGTGCAGGAGACCGTGGCCAAAGGCCAAACCGTGACGTGGTACGGGTACTACTGCAAGGAGACGGAGAGCGACGCGGTTTGGTACTACGTCCAGACCAAGAGCGGAAAGACGGGGTACGCGAGCGCGCAGTATCTCAAGAAGTGACCCGAAAGAGGGTGAACTATGGGTAAACTGGCAAAGCTGTCCGACATTGGGCAGTACAAGAGAAGCACAACGACCTTCCGCGGGCTCAACCGCACGGAGGGCGCGCAGGACGGGGAGTTTACCGACACGGAAAACCTCGCCTGCTTCCATTATCCGGTCATGGGGACGCGCAAGGGGCGCGTCCCCCTTGCTACATATGACAGCCTTACCGATCTTTTTGAGTGGGACGGGCATCAGGTCATTGTGGCAGGCAGCACGCTTTACTACGACGGAACGGTGCTCTGCAACGTCTCGCCGGGGCAGAAGCAGTTCGCAGTCGTCAACACAAAGCTCGTTGTCTGGCCGGACGGGATCATGATTGATCTGACGAACGGAACGTATCAGACGATGAGCGGCAAGATCGAGACAGCGGCGGGGACGGCGGTGCTCGGTGGGGACACGCTGACGGCGGCGACGGTGCCGGTCATCCGGTCGAACGTGGCCTTAAACCCGTCTGTGAGTGGCTCTGTTCTGGAATGGTGCCCGCTTATCTATACCTATGGGAAAGACAGGTCGGCCATCGGGTGGACATCGGAGGGGGGCTGGACGCTTCCAACTCCGACGGCAAAAGGCATGACGTGGGCAGGAGACGGCAGCAACAGCGGCGGCGTTGAATATCCTCAAAGTGAAAACGGTGATATTCTCATTCCGACGCTTTCTGGATCTCCGACAGGGTACGCCGCGTTTGGGGCGGCACTTGGGTCATGGACGAGCAAAGGCGGCCTTACCCTTCCGGACACGAGTAAGTACAACACGGATGGTTATTACTGCGTCATTCGAGGATCGGAAGGAGAAATCAGTATTTATGCAGGCTCAAAGAGCTGGCTTGTTGCTGACGTGTACAAGGTCGGCGTAGAGAATGTTCTGTTTTCTGCGCGCTTTTCCGTCGGCGACCGGGTGACGATCTCGGGGACGCTGGGCGGAGTCAACGACCGCGAGAAGATCAAGATCGCGGCCATTGACGACGCGAAGAACCAGATCACACTGGAAAGCGCGGCGTTTACCGGGTGCTTCGGCACACTGACGCTGGATCGAGACGTCTCCGTTGAAGATTGGGCTGCGGTGAGCGTGCCGACGAATCAAAGCGTGTATCTGAACGCGCGTTTCGGGGCGGTGCAGCTCAAGACAGGCGACATTGTGCGGACGTCCACCAGCGAGAACGGGACGATGGCAATCATCCGGGACGGAACGGTCATCGCCTCTGCTTCATACGGCACGCAGGGAAGCAGCTATACAGGCAAACGGCTCGGTCAGCTGACGGCCTATACAGGCGAGGCAACAAGCCTGACGATTGAGCGGGAAATCCCTTCCCTTGACTTCATCTGCGCGAGAGGGAACCGTCTGTACGGCGTTTCCAATGCGACGACGAACAGAATCTGGAACAGCGAAACAAAATCATACGACACGTTCACGTCAAGATGCCTGTATGTTTCTGCGCTGGGGCTTCCGAACCGGTTCTGGGATTTCGGCGGGACGGATGCAGACAGTTATCAGGTTGCTGTCGGCTCGAACGGAGACTTCACGGGAATCATGGAGTTCGGCGACTACACGCTTTTCTGGAAGGAGCACGAGCTTGTTCAGCTCTACGGCGACTATCCGTCGAACTTTGGGTACAACACCATGCACATTACAGGCGTGCAGAAGGGTTCCCACAGAAGCCAGAGAATCATCAACGACGTGCTTTACTACAAGGGCATTGACGGCGTGTATGCGTATGCGCTTTCCTCACCAAGCCTCATTTCGTACAATCTGGGCTACAGGAGATACACGGACGCGACGGCAGGATCAGACGACGTACACTACCACATTTCTATGAAGGACGAGGACGGGGCGTATGATTACTACGTCTACGACACGGTTCATGGCCTTTGGGTGCGGGAGGATGCAAGCGAGGTCAAGGCATTTTCCCTCCAAGGGCAAACTCTGTTCGGAGCAATCAACAACACGCTCTATGCGCTCGAATCCGAGAGCGCTACGGTGAACGGAGAAACCCATAACGCGGAAGCGTTCTCATGGTATGCGGTATTTCCAGCCTACACGGAGTCTGTTTTGGAGCGCAAGGAATACAAGTGGCTCAGGCTTCGGGTGAAGCTCGGAGGCGGGGCGACGCTGAAGGCAGAGACGAGCATGGATGGGCAGACGTATCAGACGGTCTGCACGGCGGCAGGAGAGGGCTTCAAGACGGTCAGCATTCCACTCCCCATCAACCGCGTTGACCGCATGACCGTCCGAATTTCCGGCACAGGGGAAGCGCAGCTGCACGAAATGGTGCGCGAGTATGTCGAAGGGAGTGCGTGGACGTGAAGTTTGGCAGAGAACTCAAACCCATCAAGGATTTAAGCGACCGGGCGGCGATCAACGCCATCGCGGAGCAGATCATCTATTTGCAGAAGGAGCTTGAGCGCATCCTGACGCAGACGCAGAAAAAGGGGTGACGCCTATGGCGACGAAATACACCTATGACAAGAAAAAGGATTATCAGGCGATGATCAATCAGGCCGTCGACTCGGGAGATTTCCGGTCGGCGGCTCTTTATGAGCAGCAGAGAAACCAGAAGATCGACGACATGAACGCGGCCAAGACGAACGCAAAAGGCCACCAGAAGACCGATCTTTACTCGCAGTATCTCGACGGCGGGACCAACACGGCGCAGGGGTATCTGTCCGAGATGGCAAGCTCCCGGAAACCGGCCGACAGCGAGAACTACAACAAGTGGCAGCAGGCGCTTGAGCAGTACCAGAACGCGAAGTTTGAATACGACTTCGACGCCGACCCGCAGAAGCAGAGCTATGAACGAAACGCGCAGAAGAACTACGAGGACACGCTTGCGCAGACGTCGGCCAGAACGGGCGGGCTGGCGTCGTCCTACGCCGGGCAGGCGAGCCAGCAGGCGTATCAGGACACGATGACACAGGCGTATCAGATTCTCTATAATCTGGCGCGGGACGACTTCAACAACGAGCAGACGAGGACGCTCAACACGGCGAACCAGTACTGGAACGCGTACCAGAACGACCTCGACCTGTCCAACACAGACTGGGAGAGGATGTACAGCCTCTACGGCCTCGTGAACGATCAGGAGACGGCGAAGACGGCGGCGGACAAGGAAGCTGCTGAGGCCGAGAAGGAGTCGGCGCTCATGGCTGCATATGGCGGGGATTACTCTCGCTTTGCCAAAGCATATGGGATCACGGACGCGCAGGCGCGGGCGTATCTCGCGGCGGCGAACGGCGTCGGCAAGTCCGGAAGCGGAAGATCCAGCTCCGGAAGCTCGAAAGCAGAGAGTACGGGCGGAATCGTTGACACGATGCTATCGTTCGGGGACGACACGAAAGCGTATGAGTACCTTGTCGGGCTCAAGTACACGAACTCGATCACAGAAAACCTCTGGAATCTTTACCAGAGCGCACGTGGGAGCGGAAACTCGGCGCTCAGCAAGCTGAAAAAGGCGAGCGCTTCGGACACTGCATCGAAGATCGGCGCGGCGGCAAGAGCTGCGACAGGCAAAACGGCCGGAACGGCATCTTCCTATGCCAAAGCCAAGGCGAACATGATGACCGCCAGCGAGTTTGAGCAGGAAAAGCACCTCGGCAACAGCTCGGCAAAATACTATGACACCTACGCTGACTATGTAAAGGCGTACAACGAGTGGCTTGAGACGCTGCGGTAAGGAGGGGCTTATGGGAATCAGATCACAGAGCGACAAGATCCGCAAGAAGTCAAAAGCCGAGGAGACCGGAAGCAGAGCGGGGAGCACCCGTCCTGCTTCCGTTTCTTCTGAGAAGCCCAAGGCGCAGAACTTTGACGAGTGGACAAGGGCGAAGAACGCGAAGGATTTTGACGAGTGGACGCGGATTCGGAACGGGCAGACGGAGCAACAGCAGCCGGGCGTTTCGATGCGGCAGGGGACGCAAACGAGCACGGCCGAGTCCCGACTTTCACAGCGGAGATTTGAAGCCACGTCGTTCCCGTCCTACAAACTGCGAGACGAAGCAATCGCGGCACAGCAGCGCGCAGACGACGACACGCTTGACCGGAAGATCGAGCTGACGCTGGAACGCTTGCAGACGACGCTCCCGAAAAAAGAGACGCCGGCCGGCATGGTCAACAACCCTGAATATCAGGCGCTTTACGACGCGCTGAGCGGCTATCAGGCGCAGAAGAAGACGGCCGAGCAGGAAGCAAAGGATGCGGCCGATGCCTACAATTCTGCAAGCGGTATGGATGCGAAGAAAATTGCAGGGCTTTATGTCGCGCCGTACTTCAAAAAAGGCACAAACATTTCAGACGCGACGGCTCTTCTGGACGAATACCTGACGTATCAGGACGCCATGCAAAACGGCGTCGTTGGGGCAGGAGATAAGTGGAAGACGGCGCGCGCTGCGCTCATTGGCGCCGGACTCAGCGAGGACAGCATCGACGAGGCCGCGGACATTTGGCGCAGAGCCAGCAACAGCGAGGCAATGTCACTGTCAAACCAGAGCTTGGCGGAGGCGACGCGGGAACACCCAATCCTCGCAAGCGCACTGTCCGTCCCGCTTAGCATCACAAGCGGGCTGGGCTATCTCGACCTCGCAACGCAGAAGATTGGGAATCCGGATAAAGCAATCGATTTCAACACGGGCACGATGCGCGCGGCGGGTGCCGGAACCACGATCCGTGAGACAGCTGTAGAGGACATGAACGGTCTTGAATCGTTCCTTTACCAGACCGGGATGAGCATGGCTGATTCTACGGCCATCGCAGCGCTTTCTCAGCTCGGAGTTCCGGGCGCGAGCGTGCTGCTCTCCGGCTCGGCTGCTACGAGCGCGGCCAGAGAGGCCAAGGAGCGCGGCGGCACGGACGCTCAGGCGCTCGGATATGGCCTTGCGGCGGGCATCGCGGAAGGGCTCTTCGAGACAGTTTCTCTCGAAATGCTGACGAAAAACGCAATCGGTCGGCTCGGCCGTCAGGCGGCAGAACAGGCCGGAGCGAAGAGGATCCTGACGCTTCTGAAATCTGCTGGCATTCAGGCTGCGACGGAAGGCTCAGAGGAAGTCTTCACGACGATTGCCAACACAATCTCCGACGCGGTTATCATGGGAGATAAGTCTGAGTACGCGCAGAACAAGCAACTGTACATGGACGCGGGGATGAGCGAGGGCGAAGCGGAGAAAAAGGCGGCTGAGGACTGGCTGACTGGCATTCTCGGCGACTTCCTCGGCGGCGCGCTCTCCGGCGGAATCATGGGCGGTACGGCTTCGGCAATTTCGGCGAACACGCAGTACACGTTTGACGATGAAATTCCGAATGTTGATCTGGCTTCTCGGCAGGAAACGCCGCAGGACATTTTACAGCGCGTGGCGATGGAATCTGTACAGGAACAGGCGTCTCCGGAGAACACGCAGCGCATCATGGAGCAAATGACAGAAACGCCGCAGCAGGCCATGGAACGGCTTGCATCGGAAACGGTTGCACCGAGAGCAGAACCGGCGTATAATGGAAACATCAATGAAACGGAGGCTGGGAACAATGGCAGAGAAGACCTATATCTACGCGGAAGCGGCGAACGGAATGACAGTCAGAATCCCGGAGGACAAGTATCCGCAGTGGAAGAAGACGCAGGACGAGATCAGAGCCGGGACGTACAAACGCGACCCGCGGATGGTGGAGCAGCTTCGCTCACTTATGGAGAAAAAATAAGCACAAAGGCGCTCGGGATTGCGAACGGCTCGACGACCGGCACAGTCCGGCTCGTGAAGAGCGGCGAGACCGAGGCAACGCGCGCGGCGGCGAAGCTCGCAGAGGAGAATGGCGTCAAGCTCGTTCTGTTCGGTGGCGGGAACCTTCGCGTGAAGAACAAAAACGGCGCGTATGTTGAGGCGCGCGGCATGAAGATCGGCGACACGATCTACTGCCGGGCAGATCATGCACGCTACACTGCCGAGCAGCTGACGCGGCACGAGATCGGTCACAAGTGGATCGCGGACGGCGAGGTGAACGTCGACGCGGTCAAGGAGAAGCTGGCCGAGCGGTTCACGCCGGAAGAACTCGACCATCTGGCCGGAATGTACATCGACGCATACGGCAGCACGGAGCTGACCGCGAATGAGGTCTGGGAGGAAGAAATCTGCGACGCGCTCGGGTTCATGAATATATTCGAGGGCTTTGCAGAAGAGGGCGACGCGGCCGTGTTCCTCGTGGAGTCCGGGCGTGCGGCGCGGGAAGTCCGGGAAGAGACGCAGGCGGCGAAGGGGCAGAAGCTGAGCCGGGAGAGAAAATACTGGAGGCCGAAGCTGTCCAAATCTGAGTGGAGCCTGCTCAATCGGAGGATGGAGCAGGAAATCTCCGGCAGTGAAAACTGGCTGGACGAAGCAACGAAGTGGACATACGCATCCGAGCACGGGGATTCCGTCTTTGCCATTTACGGTGTCGGAGACGGGACGGAGGCGACGCCGCTGTATGCCAGCAGCGGGGAGACAGCGGTACAGGATAACCGCAAAATGCAGGAGTATATTGGAGGGCGAGACAATGGCGCTCACGCAAATCGAACAGCTCTTAATCGACTACTTGTCGATCTCGAAAGCAAGTCGCGGGATACAGGCAGCGACGTATATGACACTGCAAACCGAAGAACAGATGTTGAAAATGTCCCGCTTTCTGTCCGAGAACGAAGCGGCAACCGGAGAACAGATACTGGAACAGGCGAGGATGTTCGCAAGAAGGTAAAGCTCTCCCGCGAGCTGGACAGCGACGGGCGGAAGCTGACGGAAGCGCAGCAGGAATACTTCGCTGAGTCGAAGGTGCGGGACGAGGACGGGCAACTCAAAACCGTCTACCACGGAACCGGCGCGGACTTCAACACGTTCTCCTACGACTACATGAGTCAACACGGCTCCATGGAGGGGCAGGGCTTCTACTTTACGGACAGCCGGAGCATGGCTGAGGGCTACCAGCGCGACGGCGGCCGCGTTATGGAGGGGTATCTCGACATTCGAAAGCCGCTCTCTGACAGTGAGGTCACGCTGACAAAGGCGCAACTGAAAAAGCTGATTCAGGCGGTCGACCCGACCGGCGACGACGTTGTGCTCAATTATGACCCGCAGGGCGGAATGGGCTATCCGTCCAAGGCGTGGTATAACCGCTCGCTCGCTGCAACAGTCAATGCGATTTTCGATTCGAGCGATTCCGACTCAGAAATCCTTGCAGACCTCGCCAACAGCGGAGCCGGGACTGAAACTGTCGTCAAGACAGCGCGGGAAGTGCTCGGCTATGACGGCTACATTGTTCAGGGCAAATATGACGATGCAGACGTATACGTCGCATTTGAATCAAACCAGTTCAAGAGCGTCGACAACACTGCCCCCACCAACGACCCGGACATTCGGTTCTCCCGCGAGCTGAGCATCGACCGGCTGAACGAGGAAAACGACCTCTTACAGCAGGCAATCGAGGGCTTCCGGGAAAACGGGGAGACAACGGGCGCTGTCAGCGAGCAGGACGCGGAGAAGGTCGCAAGGAAGATCATCCGCGAGTACAGCGGCACGATCACAGCGGACGACATTTCTGGCGACGTGCGGGAACTTTCCGGCATGATCGAGCGCGGAGACTGGGACGCGGCAAAGGCGAAGGCGACGGAGATCTCACAGGGTGTCATCAACAGCGCGCTGGCCGAGAGCGAAGGCCACGCTGAGAGCGCGGAGCTGTACAAGGAGATCAAGAAGACCCTCCGCAACGAGAAGATCCTAATTTCGCGCGAGGCGAGCCGGGACATTCCGGACTACAACCAGTGGCGCAAGCGGTATTTCGGGCGGCTGAACGTCAAAATCGCGGACGGAGACACGGGTGTCAGCGGTGTAGACGCGGTCTACGAGAGACTGAGCGGGAAATATCCGGGCATTTTCAAACCGGGCGCGTTGGCAGAGTCCGACGCGCTTTTGTCTATCGCGGACGCGCTGGACAAGATGCGGCCGGAGCTTACGAATCCGCACGGCTACTACATGACTGAGGCAACAGAGTACTGCGCGAACGAGCTCATTAATCTGCTTGCCGGAGACCGGATGAAGAAGGCAGCGCCAAAGGCGGCAGAGAGAATCGAAACGCTTGCAAGCGAGGGGAGGACAAGAACGCAGGAAGCGCTCGACAAACTGCGTGAGGCATACGGGACGATCAATCCCGGCGAAAAACCGTCGCGCGAGGTCGCGTTGCCGAAGAAGACGAGCGAGCGAAAGCACCTTTCGCAAACAGTGAGAACGATCCTTGAATCGAACGTGACGCCGGATGTGGCACTCCCTACCATCGAGCAGGCTGTGCTCGACGGAGATTTTTCGTACACCCGGTACTCGGACGAGGCAGCCATCTCGGACGCGAAAGAGACGATCCAGAACAAAGGCTGGGACCAATCGCTGGAAGACTGGAAAAAAGAAGCGAACAAGGGCATCATCAGCAAGGAAAACACGGCCATCGGCTGGGCGCTTTACAACAATGCCGTCAACAAAGGCAACATGGAGACGGCTATGGACATCCTCGGAAAGATCGTGACGCAGCAGCGCAACGCGGCACAGGCAGTGCAGGCAACGCGGATTCTCAAGAAGCTGTCTCCGGAGGCACTGCTGTATCAGGTCAGCCGGTCGGTCGCAAACATTCAGGAAGAACTCAAACGCAGATACAAGGACAAAGCCCCGAAGCTCAAGATCAACGAGGAATACGCCGAGGAATTTCTCAACGCAAAGACCGACAAAGAACGCGACGCGGCCAGCGAGAAGCTGTTTCGGGATATTGGCAGACAGGTTCCCACTACATTCCGGGATCGCTGGAACGCATGGCGGTATCTTGCGATGCTCATGAACCCGCGCACACACATCCGGAACATTGTTGGCAACGCTGGGTTTGCTCCGGTCGTATTTGTGAAAGACCTGACGGCAACAGGGATTGAAAAAGCCGTGTCTGTTGTGAGCGGCGGGAGGATCGAACGGTCGAAATCGCCTGTTCTGACGAGCAAGGCCGGACGCGCGCTTATCAAAGAAGGGTGGTCGGACTACAATAACGTCGCGGACGAGGTTTCGGCCGGCAAGAAATACTCGGACAGCGCAATGCAGAATCAACAGGTCGAGGCCGGGCGCAGAATCTTCGGGAACACGAGATTTCAGGCATGGAACAAGACCGGCGGGCGAGCGCTTGAAGCGGCGAGAAAGGGGAACAGCTACGCGCTCGAAGCGGAAGACGTGTGGTTCTCCAAGCCCCACTATGCGTATGCGTTCGCGCAGTACAGCAAGGCGTCCGGCATTACGGCGGAACAGATCAGGAATGGAACAGTGGACGAGGTGAAACTGGCAAAGGCAAGGTATTATGCCATTCACGAAGCGCAGAAGGCAACGTACCACGACACGAATGATTTCAGCGAAGCGCTCAGCAAATTCGGCCGCTACAGTGGCGAGAGCAAGGTGGTAAAGGGGCTCAGCGTTGCGGCTGAGGGCATTCTCCCGTTCCGAAAGACCCCGGCAAACATTTTGGCTCGCGGCGTTGAGTATTCTCCGCTCGGTTTCCTGAACGGCCTGAAGAAGGCCATGTTTGACGTCCGGAAGGGCAACAGCACGGCGGCTGAGGCCATCGACAGAATTTCCTCCGGATTGACCGGCACGGGGCTGTTGGCGCTCGGTGTTTATCTGGCGGCGCAGGGCGTCGTGCGCGGACTTGGCGCAGGAGACGACGACGAGCGGGAGTTCGCTGAGCTGCAAGGCCAGCAGGCCTACTCCATGATCATCGGCGACCAGAGCTATACGCTCGACTGGCTCGCGCCGGAGGCGCTGCCGTTCTTTATCGGCGTCAACCTGTTCGAGGAGATGCAGACCTCCGGGGACGGCGTCACACTTGCCTCCATCCAGAACGCGGTGTCACACATATCTGAGCCGATGCTGTCCATGACGTGCCTGCAAGGCCTGAATGCCGTGTTCGAATCGGTTGGGTATGCATCTCAAGAAGGCCTGAGCGGCGGCGTAAACGCGATTGCGAGCGCGGCGACAAGCTACCTGACACAGGCGCTGCCGACAATTTTCGGCCAGCTTGAGCGGACGTCGCAGTCTAGCAGAATGACGACGTACACGGAGAAAAATGGCTTCCTGACGGGCGACGCGCAGTATGCGCTCGGCAAGGCGAGCAGCAGAACTCCGGGCTGGGACTACAATCAGATCCCGTATATTGACGCATGGGGCAGACGTGAGACGACGAGCTCCCTCTTCACACGCGGCGTGAACAACTTCCTGAATCCGGCGTATGCCTCTACGGTCGAGAGCAGCGATATGGAGAAGGAACTTGAGCGGCTTTACGGCGAAACGAGCTCTCCTGCGGTGTTCCCGTCGCGGGCTGCAAAGTATTTCAATGTGGACGGTGAGCGCGTTGACCTGACAGCAAAACAGTATGTCTCATACGCAGCATGGAAGGGGCAGCTTTCGTACAAGCTCATGACGGAGCTTGTTGGAACGGACTATTACAAGCAGGCTGACGACGCAGACAAGGCCGAACTGGTTTCCAAGGTATACGAGTACGCAAACGCAGTCGCAAAAACGAAGGTCAGCGGCTACAAACTTGACGGATGGGTTGAGAAAGCGGCCGATGCGGAGAAGTACGGTGTGAGCGTGACGGAATATCTGCGTTGGAAGTCGGTGGGAACGGAGAACTTCAGCAGCACAGCTTATGCATCTGCAGTTAAGAGCGGCTCGGCCGGAAAGGTGGAGACGGAGCTGTCCCGTCTGGACGCGGCGGTGGATGCGTCTGCGTTCCCGTCTGCGGCAGATAAGAAGTTCAGCGTTGACAAGCAGCAAGTCGAGCTGACGGACAGCCAGTATGCGAAATATGCAGAGGAGAAGGGCGGTCTGTCGTACCAGTACGTCGCGGAGCTGGTCGGAGACGACTTCTACAAAGCCGCATCTGACAAAGAAAAAGGGAAGATGGTTTCCGCAGTGTACGAGTATGCGAACGCGGTTGCGAAAACAAAGGTCAGCGACTACACCCTCGATGGATGGTGCAAAAAAGCGGCTGATGCAAAGAGCTACGGCGTGAGCGTGACACAGTACATCTGGTTCCGCTCGATTGCGGACGCGGACGGGAACGGAAGCGTCACGCAGGAGGAGGCTGCTGAGGCAGTCCGGGCGCTTGGGCTCACGAGCCGGACGACAAAAGCCAAACTCTGGCAGAGCTGCAACGAGAAGTGGAAGAACAACCCGTTTTAAGGAGGGACGGCGGTGAAGTACAAGTATTCGGTCGCGCAGTTGGAGGAAATGAGCGCATCGCCGTGGCTGACGGACAGGGAAAGACGAGTCTTTAGCCTGTACTATCAGCGCGGCTGGGCGATTGAGGACGTCGCGGCGGAGCTGGACGTTTCGCGCGGGACGGTCAACAACGACCTGCGCTCCATCCGCGGGAAGGTTTGAACACAAATTGAGCAGAAAACGCCCGGGGCTTGTCCTTGTTTTGGACAGGCTCAGGGCGTTTTTGCTTTACGATATAGCTGTGGTTGGCCAACCTCAAATTTTTATGAAAAGAGGTACCACTATGGCAGAATTTGCGAGCAGAGGCGTCGCGAACGCCGGCCTGACGACCGGCATTGTCGGCTCGGCACTTGGTCTCCTGAACGGAGGCTGGGCTGGTCTTCTCGGCGCGCGTGAAGGAACGTGCAGCGAGGATCATACGGTAAACCGTTATGAGCTTGAGCAGTCGCAGGAAATCTCGAAGCTCAAGAGCGACCTTGCACTCCGGGACGCGAACACCTATCAGGATCAGAAGATGCTCGAAATGTACAAGTACATTGACGGCAAATTCAGCGTAATCGAGGGGCAGCTTTCCGCGCAGGCCGTGCACAACCAGAAGACGCAGGACAGCTTCGCGCTGGCCCAGCAGGATCTGGCGTCGGTCAAGTCGGAGCTCAAGGGAGAGATCGCGATGGAGGCCGAACGGCGCTGCTGCGGCGATAACTCCATCATCACCTACGCGAACGCCACGTTCTATCCGAAGATGGTCGCAGACGTGACTGTTGGGACGGCAACGACGGCGCAGACGCTCTACAACCCGCTGCCGAAGTGCGGCTGCGGCTGCAACTGAGCAAATGGGGCGGGAGTCCATACTCCCGCCCCGATCTGACAGGAGGGCAATATGGTCAGTCTAGCAAAGGTTCAAAGCGGAGCGTCCGCTTACATAGACGAAGAATTTTGCCGCAAGCTCGACGGCTGGAGAAAGTGGGTCTTCGGCGCGGCGGCCTCAATGATGCTTTCCGACGTCGGCTCGATTGTGTCGAAGCTCAGAGACAACGAGGTTGTGAAGATGATGGGCGTATTCGACGACCACGGGGACGTGGACGTCGAACGGCTCTATCAGCACTTCAAGGCAGAGGCACAGAAGGGCTCGATCTCGTTCAGCGCTCCAATTTTGGGCGTAGTGACGATGAACGAGTCAGACGTTGACAAGCTCTACTCTTATATAATGGGGGCGACAGGATGAAAAAAATCAAGATGCTCGCAGAACAGATCGAGGAAGAACTGAACGACGCCGAGAAATACGCAACGTGCGCGGCAAAATTTGCGGATGACGACCGCGAACTTTCCTCGATGTATGCAGACCTGTCTCGGCAGGAGTTGACACACGCGGACAAATTACACGCACAGGCGGTTCGGTATATCCGGCAGGCGAAAGACAGCGGCGCGAACGTTCCAGAGTCGATGCAGATCGTCTGGGACTGGGAGCACGAGAAGATGGTGAGCCATCGCGCGCGAATCCTCGCGCTGCTCGACACGGTAAATGGTTGACCATTTTGCCATGCCCGGCAAAATGGTATGGAGAAGCCCCGCCGAGGCGATGAATCGGCGGGGCTTTGGAAACGGCGTTGAAGCTGTT